>SDBV01009627.1_pt1 | contig 12810 bp, 11 predicted proteins | sample 2277081 | NCBI WGS metagenome assembly SDBV01 (sample SAMN10402039, study PRJNA504765) | marine sediment metagenome | isolation source: marine sediment core GS10_PC15, 223 cmbsf | place: Arctic Ocean: Southern Knipovich Ridge | collected 2010
TGGGGCCGTGTCGCCCGCAACCTTCCAGCAGCAATTCCATGGCTTCGGTGCCGGTTGAGGCAATGGTTACTTGCTTGCACCCTTGGCCACAAAGAATCTTCCTAACCAATGCGGCGTGTTCCGGGTCGTCCTCAACGACCAGAATGGGTAGGTCAGATCCGGTCCGCAAATCGGCTCTGCCTACGGCAGTGTCCAATCGCACGGGATGCACGTCGGTAGAATCCGATTCCTGGTTTTTGACCGGAATCTCCTCTCGCCACACCCTAACGCCCTTTGGTGCTTCTACCCCTAGCTTGACTCGCCGATGATGAATGGAGAGGATCTTGATTCTGATTTCATTACCAATTTTGACTGCCGTGTCGCAATTTCGCGAAAGAACTAGCATGGGCTGCCCTCCTTGCATGCCCTGTGGGGTGCCCCAACCCCTAATTCAAGCTGAGATAAATGCCCCTGATGATGCGATTATATCTACCTCACGGGGCGTCACAATAGAAATATCGTTAATAATACGGTAAAAATCGAAATAATTGTCTTTCTGCAGTATTCAACGTGCAGATTGGCATAAGCTGCGTGATTTGGGAAATATAGCCATGTGGTATACTTCTTTTAGTGTAACACTTTAGCCGATTAGCGTAGGCATCGATTTGTAACCGAATTCTTGCGAATCCGGCTACCACTTGGCTAAAGTGTTACCAAAAAAGAACTTCTTGTTAAAAGAATCCGCGATCCTCGTTGTCGGTACACTATTCAGTCCTTGAAACCGGTGCAATCGGGGGGTATACTTTCTCTGGGTAGACTAATACTCTTCATTTGGGCAGTAGATTATCGCCGTGGCAGGGCACGGGAGATTCAATCATGAAAGATCAAGTACGAGAAGATCCCAAAATTCTCGCCGCTGCCGAGCGGCAAATGCAGGCATGGTCCAGGTCGATCGAATCGAATCTGGCCTTGGATGATTCCGTTGCTATTGCCGCCCGCCTGAAACCCTTTGTGGCAATTTCTCGGGAGGCGGGCGCCGGTGGAAGCCCCGTGGGCCGGCTGGTGGGCGAGATGCTTGGCTGGGAGGTGCTGGACCGCAATATTCTCGACCGCGTGTCGCAGCGTTACAAGCTTCCGCGTCCAATGCTGGAAATGGTCGACGAAACCCAGGCGAATTGGGCCTATGACATACTGGGAACATGGCTTGATCCCAAGCTGATTCCACATGAGAAATATGTTATCCATTTGGGACACGTGGTCCTCGCGGCGGCTTGCCAGGCGTCGGTGGTATACGTTGGCCGTGGCGTGCAATTTCTCTTGCCCAGGGACCGAGGGTTGTCCGTGCGGATCATTGCCTCGGAGTCTTACCGAGCGGATCGCATAGCCCAGCGCGATGAGATATCTCTGAAGGAAGCGAGAAGAAAAATGCGCGACATCGACGCCGGGCGGCGGGCATTCGTGCAAAGGTTTTTCCACCAGGACATCGACGATCCACACCTTTACGATCAGGTGATCAATATCGAACGGTGTGGACCAAAGGCGGCCGCCGAATGGATCGTTGCGGCCTTTGACCGCTAGCCCGGATTATTCATGAACAACACTAACCCGAAGCGCAAGCGAAGGGACGTGCAACGTTTTCCCCTGCTTTGCTGCCCTTCGCTTGCGCTTCGGGTTAGTATTTCAAACGAAAATACCGGCTCATGAATAATCCGGGCTAGGACTTGTATTCCCGAAAAATGTTCCAGACCGATCCCTGCGGCCCGAAAACTTTGCGTATTTATCGTAAATCCCCAGTTTTGTGTCGGCACGCGGCGGATGAGTAACCTAGAGTTGCCAACGAGACGGAAATGTGGCTAGGCGATGGGTGCAAACCCATATTACGATCGTCACGAACCGAACCGCCCGTCCAAACCGTAGTATCATTAAAGAAGGAAAGTGCGACCAAGTGTTCACGTCAGGCGGCGCCGCTTATTGACATGGCGGCGGAACCCTGCTCTGATGACTTGGATGCACTGCCCATATTCAAGTTTTCACGGGAAGTGGAGAGATAGAAATGGCGAATTCAAAAACGCGGAAGATTTTGTTGGTTTGTTGCGTGGCGGCGGTGATCTTGTTAATCGCCCCGGCTGCGTCGCAGGCGTGTGGGTGTTTTGATTGGTTGTGGGGGTGTTGTGGGTCCAGAGCAGCGGCTCCGACTTATGCACCGGCCTACTCGGTCCAGTATCCGCTAGCGGCACAAACTTGTAATTACGTGCCGCAGACCAGTTACCGAACCGTATTGCGAACGGTGCCCACGACCGTCTATCGGCCGGTTTCCTATTGCGATCCTTGTACCGGATGCGCGAGAATCACCTATCGCCCCATAACCAGTTACGTTCGCAGCGCCCAGTTGGTTCCCTACACCACGTATCGCCCGGTGTGGACCAGTTCGTGCTACACGCCTTGCGCCACCCCCTGTGCGACAACCTGCGGAACGACTTGCGGTTCATCGTTTGGGACGACGATATACGCCGGCGCTGCAAGCGATTGCAGTTCCTGTGTCTCTACCCCCGCGACAACGCTTGCCCCCACGCCCATGCCGGGCGCCACGATGACAACCCCACCGGCAAACGGCACGGCGCCGGTCATTCGCCAGGATGTACCCCCGCAGTCGTTCCAACAGAACAAGCCGATCAAGCCGGTTCCCGACAAAGAAGTGCAAGGCTCTTCGCTGGGCGGTCCGCAATTGAACGGCCCGTCGCTGGATCGCACAACCGCCCGGCCAGTTCGTCGGGCCACCTATCAGGCCGCCTTCGGGGCCGTTTATCAGCCCGTTTCCAGTCGCGCGGCCAGGAACGCGCCGGCGTTCGACTACGGCGGATGGCGGGCTTCCAACAGATAGCCCGGGCGGCGCGATACCTGAGTGAAAACTCAAAACCTATGAAGCCGAGGGTGGCAAAAAATGCCGCCCTCGGTTTTTTTGATGCTGACCTATAGTGGATCATGGCAAATGGAACGATAAACTTGCCGCTTTGTCATAAGAGATCAAATCGAGATCTTCGGTATCTTGCCAGGCGGTTTCGCGATGCGAACGGTCGCTGATTTCACTGGGCGTAACATTGCCAAACTCGTCAGCAACTTTTTCTAGCGTCTTCAACTCACGAGACGAGAAGGATACCTTCACCTCGTCCGCCATGGGACCCAAGCGATATTCCTCGCCAATGCGGCCGTTCTGATAGGGGACCTCCCGGACTTCGACAAACTGGTCAAGTTCCATTTGTTCTCGCAGTCCACCGAAATCCGCGGGGACAGGACCGTATGGCAGCTTTCGATAAACGGCTCCTGTCAGCGAAACCGATTCTGAGTCAAAGTGGAGGAAATCGGCATAGAAAAGCAACTTGTTCAGGCTGGTGGTGGTAACCATTTTCATGCGCTCACAGAACCATGCCACAATCGCCGCATAGCGTTCATAATTGAAGCGGCGGAATCCGGTTTTCAAGGATAACTCGTCGGGCATGCTCCATAGTTTATCCACGCTTAGCAAAGTTCCACAATGCTTTTGTTCTTCACCATTGAGAGACTCTTCGACTCGCCGACGTTGAAAATCGGAAAGCCGATTACCCCGTCGCTGCAAGTGCTCTCGCATTATGTCGGGGTTGGCACAGGATCGTATTGCCGTATCATGGGCTTCGTCCTGTATCCCACCGCCCTCATAGCGGTTGATAGTCGCTTCGCTCATGCCCAACAGAGCCGCCAAAGATTTTTGACTAAGTTTGTACCGCTCGCGGATTTCGCGGATTTGCTGCGGCGTAAGTAACCCTCCCTTCTCTCGATACATCTGAAAAGCAATCTCGGCCGGGTCAACTTCATCCTCAATCACACCACAGGCATCGCAAACCTTCACCGGCACGTCGAAAGCCAGCGTTTCGCCGCGGACCTCGAATTCGACCGACTGCTGTTCATGTCGGAATGAACGCTCCTCGTCACAAACAACGCAGTAGTGGACAGCAATGGTACTCATGGTGACTCCCGTAATGGATATCTCATTAGATAATCAGCCTTGTGGAAAGACCAAATTACGGCATTTACAACCGTCTTACGAGTGCAATCCGGTTGGAGCGCAAGTTTGATGTATGCCTTGGTGTCCAAAATGTCGCAGCCAAAGCACCAAACCTCGCGTTCCGGCTCGAAATCATCGGGATCCGGTCCTTTGGAATAATTGTCCGGTGTTAAGCCATGTAAATATTCGACTGCTTGATTGCGGTTAATTTCCAGACCCGAAAGATGAGCCTTTGTTCTGTTCGCACGCTGAAGCCAGCGAATGTGGTCCAGACTTAGAGCCGCCTTAAAATCTCCTAGAAATTGAGCAACTTCCCGACGGGTTGGCATTCATCTGTCCATGACGGTTTTGCGGAAAATACTTCCATCCTTTCGCTCCTGACACACCAACACCCGTCCACACATGGATGGCTATCGACAATATAATACTATCACATGATAGTATTTTGTCAAGGGCTGATTTGACCGAAGGGCAAAATCCCTCTCTCGGCGGGGTAATCAGCATAAATGGGGTAGTTATGGGTGAGAACGCTGTTAGCTGTTAGTGCGATTTCTGGACCAGTTTTTCCCCTTTTCCCCATTACCGCAAGCTCGCCTCAAGCTCTTCCATGACCGCTTCGAAGCCGCGACCCACCGCGGTCAGTCGGAACTCGCGGGTTGTTTCGCCGGTTACTTCGATGTGGATTTCTATGCGGTCGCGGGGCATGGCGACCTCGACGCGGTCGGCCCATTCGACCAGCGTCAGGCCCTCACCGTCGAAATACTCTTCGGGCCCCAACTGCAGGAACTCGTCTACGTCGCGCAGCCGATATGCATCGAGATGGTAGATGGGGCGGCGTCCTTCGTACTCCTGGATGAGCACGAAGGTGGGGCTGACCACGGTTTTCGGGGCCACGCCCGAGGCTTCGGCGATTGCCCGCACGAGTCGCGTCTTGCCGGCCCCCAGGATGCCGCAAAGCGAAACGGTTGTGCCGTTGGGCAAGGCTTGGGCCAGGGCGGCGCCCAGCCGTGCGGTTTGCGATTCGTTTTCTGCCTTGTAGATGAGCGACTTCATTAATCGAACTGGTGCTCCCAACCGCTGGGGATTAGTTTACGTTTTCCACGTCGTGAATCCGTTTGCCACAGCCCGGCTTCTTCCAGGAAACAGCCCACGTCGGTCAATAAAACATCGAGCGGCCGGTCGGCCAACATCCGCCGGGCCTCTTGCGGCGGCACGGCCAGGATGAGTTCGAAATCTTCGCCGTCTTTTAAGGCGTGTTCCAACGCCCCGCAGCCGTCGTCGAGTTGCGCGGCCAGACGCTGGGCGTCTTCGGAAACCGGCACGGCGTCGAGGTCGAGGATCGCCCCCAGGCCGCTTTCCTTTGCCACACGCGACAAATCGATGGAGAGCCCGTCGCTAACGTCTATGCCTGCATGGAGCCGGTATCGCCGGTTGAGGAGAATCGCCTCGCGGACGCGGGGGTTGAAATCGAACTGGCGGCCGAGAATACTGCCGCCGAACCGACCGCTAACGATAATCCGGTCGCCGGGCTTGGCGCCGCCGCGTCGTAGAGCTTGGGGCCGGTGGGCGTCTTTGCCGCTTCCGACTTTGCCGATCAGCGTCACGCTCAAGACCAACGGTCCGTCCCAACTGTTGGTGTCGCCGCCGGCGATGGCCAGGTCGTATTGCCCGGCCAGGGGCAAGAGTCCTTCGTAGAGATCCTTGGCCAATTCCAGCCCCCCGGCACGCGGCAAAGCCAAGGCTATCACGGCGGCCAAGGGCTCGGCCGCCATGGCCGCTAAATCGCTGAGATTGACCGCCAGCGCTTTTCGGCCAACGCGGCGGGGATCGACTTTTTCCAGTTCGAAATCCACTCGGTCGGTCAGCAGGTCGACGGTCATTACGCACTCGTCGACGTCCGCCATTTGCACGACGGCGGCGTCATCTCCGGGCCCCAGCAGCAGCCGCGGGTGTGGCGGAATGCGGCGGCGGAGATGTTCGATCAGTTCGGATTCCATGCGACTACCGGCCCGACGTTCTCCGCATGGCCAACGACATGTATCCGTAGAGTGTCTCGCCGCCGCGGAGAATGAAAAACTTGATTGGTTTTTTCTTGTTCAGATCCTGCCGATTGAGAATGTAGGAAACGTTGTCCAGGGAAACGGTCTCCCAGATGTGCATGCCCACGAGAACGTCGCCCTTGTGGATGCCTTGCGCGGCGGCCGGACTTTTGGGCCTAACCGAGGTAACCCTCAGTCCGCCTCGATAACGGGTTTTGAATTTCTTGCGAAATTGTTCCGCTTCGATCCGTTTGAGTTCCAAGCCCAGCACTCGCCAACTCGTCATACGGTTGGATTTCGTGGCATCGGCGGCAACCAGGGTCAGCTCCAGTTCGACGAGTTTGTCGTCTCTGTGGAGTTGGATCGACAGACGATCGCCGGCAGCCCGTCCCAGCAATGCACGTTGCAAGTCCAAGCCGCGATGGATATCCAGATCGTCTATTTTGGTGACCAGGTCACCCGGCTTAAGGCCGGCCTTGGCGGCGGGGCTTTTATCGTCGACGGCAGTGACGAAGACGCCACGTTTGTGCTTCCCGGGAACACTTTGGCCGCTGGGGTCCGCCGCGTCCTTGGCCGATAAAGTTTCGCTGGAAACACTGACCTTTCTAACGTTGTGGGTTTTGTTGGCGGCACAAACAAGCGTCATGCCGTGGAAGACGTTCGAATCGTTGCGCGAGGACAGCAGGTCGGTGACGACCGCGATCACCTTGTCGATGGGAATTGCAAAACCAATTCCCTGCGCGCCGGCCCGGACGGCTACAACTATGCCGATCATCTCGCCATTTATGTTCAAAAGCGCTCCGCCCGAATTGCCGGGGTTGATGCTGGCGTCGGTCTGAATCAGATCCGAGTAGTACTGTGCGTCGCTCACCTGGACGGCGCGATGCAGTGAACTGATAATTCCGCGGGTGACCGTGTGTTCATAGCCAAAGGCGTTTCCCACGGCAATCACCGGCTCGCCGGTCATCAGATCGCTGGAGCAACCGAGGCTGATAATCTTGAGCTTTCGGGGACAGTCGATTTTGATCACTGCCAAATCGGTTTCGCTGTCGCGGGCGATGAGGCGGGCCACGTATTGCTCGCCTCGGTCGAGAGTTACCTGAATTTCGCTGACGCCGTCGACCACGTGGTGGTTTGTAATGATGTATCCGCGTGGGTCGAGAATCACGCCGGTGCCCATGCCGTTTACGCGACGCCCGGAGTTGTCGTCCGCGACGCCACCGGGGCCGGAAACCCTTTTCTCGCCACGGATATTAACAACCGAGGGGGCCGCTTGGCGAACCGCCTTGACAACGGCCGTCTGGCGAAGGTCCGACGCAGATGTCGCCGACGCCAAATGGAATGAACCAAAAGCAACAGCGAATATGGTGAAATTGCGTATTACAGCCGTATTGGCGGATCGTGGAGAGCGAACGCGGTGTTCATACATGGCGGCTCTATCGGAGCGGGAATTGTTTTTTGTCTATTGAACGTGTCCGACGCGAAGGAGGCAAAGTCTGCCCATACGCATAATCTGTAACACGCCTTAGAGGTTGATCGGTTTGCAACAGTCGTATGCTTTATCGGAGCGATTGTCATCCGGCAAAAGCTGCCCAGACTGCCAAGTGGAAGTGGATCACTGTCCTTGACCTGGTAGATTCGTGGTCTCATCAGGGGGCGTGATGCTTCGCGAGGGCGAGATATTGAGCGAATCTAGTTGGCTGGCTGGGATTGGCACTTGTCCGATAGAGTTTGTGCCGTTCCCCTGCGGGCCTCCACCCCGGGGACTAAATACCGGTCGAGTTGGAACCGGGAAAAATCGCGAGTTGCCTCCGCCCGATGGAACGCTGGGCATATACGGAGGATGAATAGCAGACGATGACTGTGCAAAGCAAGGTTTCACCAAGCAGCGGAGCCTTGGATTGAATTTGTGTGCGACAAATGTGTCATAATCGCAAGCCTCGGTTATGCCAGGCGCCATCTTTGCCTTGCATGCTTCGTTCTGGCATGAATCGTCCATGCTTGCACGGGAATCGCATGGCTCTGAGGGTTGTTGGTAGCCATCGCCCCCCCGTTCAGCCATCCAGGGAATCCGGTTTAGCTCCAACGACCAGTCGCCGCGAAAGATGATCCCGTGCCTTGGATTTGGCGCGTGGCAGCCCCCAAGAAAAGTCAACAGACCGAGGGCAACTAGGCCCAGGCCCAAGTCATGTAAAAATCGGGCACGCATGATGCACCCCCCATTGGTACTTGCGTTATATTAGTTTGCCTTGCAGACGATCCATGCCTAGCCCGGATTATTCACGAACCATACTAACCCGAAGCGCTAGCGAAGGGGGTGGTGCAGCGTTTTCCCTTGTTTTCCGCCCTTCGCTTGCGCTTCGGGTTAGTATTCCAATCGAAAATGCCGGCTCATGGATAATCTGGGCTAGGGCACAAATACAATCTGCAAAGTGTCACTTACATTGGATCGGTCCGCGGCCAACCAGAATATTAGGAATAACTGCTATAGTTTTCCCAAAAGGAATACCCGACTAGATTAGAGTGTGCGGATATGGAAGCCGCCGTCGACGTTGATACACTCGCCGGTGCTGAAGGGGAAGTAGTCGGAAACCACGGCCAGCACGGCCTTTGCGACGTCGTCTGGACGGCCCCAGCGACGGATGGGCCAGAGGCCTTCGGCTATAAGTCGGTCGTATTTTTCCTTCACCCCCGCGGTCATGTCGCTTTCGATCACTCCGGGGCAGATTTCGAAGACTCCGATGCCAAACTCGGCCAGACGCTGGGCGTAGAGCTTCGTCATTACGCCAATGGCCGTTTTCGTGATGCAGTAGTCGGCCCGATTCAAGGAAATGGTATGGGCGGAAATCGATGAAATATTGACTATCTTACCGTCCGTAATGATCTTTTCGTCGATCTGGCGTACCATTTCGTTGGCCACCAATTGGGTCAGGAAAAAGGGGCCTTTGAGATTGGTGTTGAAAACGGTGTCCCAACTCGCTTCCGTGGCTTCGAGAATGTCTTTGCGGCCTTGTGAAGTGATACCGGCGTTGTTTACCAGCACATCGATCCGCCCGAACCGCTGGAGTGCCCGAGCCATCAAGCCCTGGCGGTCCTCGGCAACCGCCACACTCCCCCCAGCGGCTACGGCCTGTCCGCCGGCTTTGGTGATTTCGGCGACAACTTCGGCGGCGGCGTCTGGGCGGGTGGCGTAGTTGACCACAACGGCGTAACCGGCTTGTCCCAGTTGGGCACAAATCCCCCGCCCGATACCTCTAGAACCGCCCGTCACCAAGGCGACTTTTTGCTTCCACATAACACCCTCTGCAATACTTTCACTTCGTTGTTGAATGCAGCCCCTGGAGTTCTTTTAATTCGGTTTTGTCCGGAATCTTGTAGTCAATCGTCTTCGCTTGGGCCGACAATTCAATGCCGCCCAGCTTCGGCTCCCAGAGCCAATTCCAGCGGCGCAATTCGCTGACCTGCAGCAAGACCCGATGCAGCACGCGGGTTCGCTTTTCCTTGAGCCAGCCGCCGTACTTCCAGGTGTATTGCCAGACCTCGAAACGCATGGTGGCGGCGCCCTGAATATAGCTGGTGGGCAGGTCGCGGATCAACATCAGCAGCACGCGGACGTGCTTTTTGTCGCCACCCATCGCCAGGGGAACGACCTTGTTTTCGTAATGGCGAGATTTTTTGATGTCATCGGCGATGAATTCGGCCGCGTCTTCCTCGACCGGTGCGTGGGGCCCGAAGAAGGGATCGAACTCCAATACGGGCGGATAGTGCCAGCCCTCGATGCGACGTCGCCCGGGGCCCATAATCACCAGGTCGTATCGTCCCGGCTTCATGTCCTTGAAAACCCATTTGCCGCGGCCCTTGTTGAGGGCTTTGAAATCAACTTCGGGGGCACTGATGGCCGCCTTGGGATTAACTGCTTTGCGGGAGTTGCCATCCTGGTCCCAGCGATTGAAGACCCCGACGGTCGTTACGCCGTCGTCGCCCGAGAGTTGCACGACAAGATCGGCAGCGAACGTGGGTGACGTGCTCAGTGTCGCCCAAAACAGCGCTAGCCACACGGAAAACAACGCCATGGTGGCGGTTCGGATTCGTTTCATGGTAACAGCAGGCTTGGATTATTCGTGTAATTTAACGGGTAATTTCTGATAACGCACTGCTTAGCCCAGCCGCTTGCGGCGGTTTGGGAGTGTGAGGAATTCCTGGTGCGTGGCGGACGCACCCTACTTTTTCTCCAACTCGGCAAGCATCTTCTTCACCGTCGGCAGCAGCGGACTGCCGGGGTAATCCTTTATGATCGAATGCAGCATTGCCGCCGCCCGCTGGGGTTTATTGAGTTTCTTTTCGCAAGCGGCGGCCAAGAGCAACAGTTGGTCGGCATAGGGTGAATCGGGATTGACGGCGATCAGTTGTTCGGCCAGCGCGGTGGCTCCTGCATACTTGCCCCGTCCGTGCCAATATCGGGCCAGAAGCAACGTCATGTATCCGTCGATTTTGTCGGCGGGAAAGGCTTCTTGCCACTGCTGTATTTCCTCCATTGCACGGGCCCAGTCCTTGGTTTTCAGGAACGCTTCGACGCTGCGGCTGTGGGCGCCGCGCCAGGCGGTTTTCTCTACGTGCGAGCGGCTGCTGTTCGCGCGGCTTTGGGCCTGGGTGTATGCTTTCCGCGCAGCCGGCCCGTTGCCCATTATTGCCCAATAGTCGCCCCACACTCTGTGCAGCCGCGCGGCGTGCAAGCCGTTGGCGCTGTGGGGCAGTCCCGAAACCGCTCGATCCAAAAGCTCTTTGGCCGCTTTAGGCCGCAACAGATCGCCGACGGCGATATCGGCGGCGGCCAATTCACACCTCGCCTTCAAAACCGGCCGCGAGATCCGCGCGGCCGTTGTTTGCCAGATGGCGAAAGCCGTCTTCGAATCGCCCAGACGGTTGCGTGCCATGGGGCCGACAAGTTGCGCCAGGTTGAAAACGTCCGTATCGCTATCCTTGTCGCTGGAATCCGCGTCCAAGGCGTCGCGGCCAGCCGCGACCGCCGCTGCCAGGTACTTTTGCGACTCGGCCCGTCGTGCGGCGGCTTTTTTGGCGGCCTCGGCCGCCCCCCGCCGCTCGACCGCTTCTTTCACGCTACGCGACTGCGGCGGTTTCACTTTCGCCCCGGCTTTGGCGTCGGTGTTTGCGGGCTCTTGCTTTTCTTTATTGCTCTGCGCCGCGGCCAACATTTCCGACTTCCACAAAAAGGCCAATACCAACTGCCGCGCGGAAGCCACGTCCAGCCGCCGCGCATCATACGTGGACAAGATCGACAGGTAGTCGTCGAGCTTGTGCGGCTTCTCCTTGCCGCCACGCGTCCGCAGCGGGCGATCGATGCTGATGCGGTTTGTCGTCGTCAGCGCCCGCGTGCCCCGCTTGATGGATAAACCGACCGTATACAGCCCCGCTCGAAGGTACACGTGCGCCGGGCTTTGCTGCTCGCTCGTCTGTCCATCGCCGAAATCCCAGTGAAACTTGGACTTCGCGGCCAGCCCCGGCGGCGAAGCGTTTCGAAAAGACACGCCCACAAGCGGCCGAGTTTCGCCCGGCAAAGGCACCTCGCCGGCGATCTTGTAGCGGAAGTCGGGCACAACTTTTTTCGCCCGCGTGCTAACCGGACCGACCTCGGCCCGGCCGATCGAAGCCGCTCGAAAAACGGCCGGCTCGATGCCGGTCGGTCGCGGTTTGTCGCCCAGCGGGCCTTTGAGCCAAGCCAGCGACATGATCGCGTTGGTTCCCGCCGCGGCGTGATAATATTCGAACTTGTGCCGGCCCGCCGATAACTGCCTGGTCTTTCCCAGCGCGGGCCGGGCTTGTCGCAAGGGGCCGTGCCGACCGGGCGCCGAAACCACAAGCCGCCCGTCGATCAACACGAAGCTGCAATCCCGGCTCGACGTCCAAAAGGTGTAATTCCCAGGCGACGCAATATTCATCGTACCCCGATAGCGGCTCAAAAACGGCTCCGGCGTCAGGCTCAATGGGTTGTACGAATGATAGACGGCCTCGACATAATCGGCCCCAAAGGGCTCGGCTTTCTCGAATGCTCGGCGGAGCGAATCCAAATCGTGCAAATTACAGCGGCCAAATCGGCGGGTTTCCAGAACCAGACCGTCCGTGTTGGTCCATTTTGGCAGAAGCTCTTTTTTAGGCGGCTGGCCGCCGTAGTAAATAGTGTAGCTGTTTTGGCCCGAAATCGTCTCGAAGGCCAGGCGGCAGAAGTCGCCCGGACCCAATTGCAAGATGCGCGAGGGCACCGTGCGGTTGTTTTTGGCCTTTACCAGCACGTTGCCGGCCGAAGCATCGCCATCGCTTCGATGGATCAAACCCTGGTGCAGAAACTCGACAACCATCACCGGCCGTAGCTCGTCGGGCTTAATCGCGGCGGTCCGTTTGGCGTCGAACTCGGTGCCCGCATGGCGAAACGACTGCCCCGCGGCAGAAGCCGCTGCCAACCAAACCGCTGTCACGGCAATCCACGCAATCGTTAAAGTCGCACATAGACGACGTGCATGCCGCAAACATCCCATATTTCGCTCTGGACGATAAATCATTGAAATAGGTCCTTCTATCAACTAATGTAAATAGTGCGACCCTTAAAGGAAAGAAGATATTGCCAATGTCGAACGAACCGTCTGCCGGCACCCCCCAGATGAGCCCCGAAGAGGCCGTCCGCCGCGTTACCCAGGCACGCCAACGCCTGCTGGCCGAGATTCACAAGGTGATTATCGG
>SDBV01009628.1_pt1 | contig 12810 bp, 6 predicted proteins | sample 2277081 | NCBI WGS metagenome assembly SDBV01 (sample SAMN10402039, study PRJNA504765) | marine sediment metagenome | isolation source: marine sediment core GS10_PC15, 223 cmbsf | place: Arctic Ocean: Southern Knipovich Ridge | collected 2010
ACCATCAACTGCTAGCTTTTTAAACGACTCAAACTCATCCCAAGAAAGAGCAACTTGTTCTGCAGTACCTTGTATCTCAACAATATGCCCCGATCTGGTCAATATAAAGTTAAAGTCACCATCCACAGCACTGTCTTCCACAAAATTTAGGTCGAGTAATGGTTGCCCTTCCATTATACCTACAGAAACGGCTGCTACAGAATCTTTTAAGAACGGCCGTTCAATAGTGTTTGATATCAACCAACGTTGTTGTGCTGCTTGCAAAGCAATACAAGCGCCAGTAATAGCAGCTGCGCGTGTACCACCATCTGCTTGCAGAACATCACAATCAACCATAATACTACGTTCACCTAAACTATCCAAATCAACCAGTGTACGCAATGCCCTACTAACAATGCGTGAAATCTCAATAGAGCGACCCTGCTGCTTGAGTGCTGATGCAGGTCGTTGCGTCCGCTGCTTGGTTGCAGTTGGAAGCATAGCATACTCAGCCGTTAACCAACCGGTCTTTTTTCCTTTTAAAAAAGGTGGTACCGTTGGCTGCATGGTAACTGAACAAAGAACCTTTGTGTTGCCAATCTGAAAAAGGATTGAACTTGCAGCATAACCAAATCCGTGAGATAATTTTAACGTACGCAATTGGTTATATGCACGTCCATCGGAACGTTTAAGTGAACTCATTATTATGTGTCAATCGATCTTATATAAAGATGTACTATTTTTTTTGCTCTAACAAACGTAAACGAATGCGACCAGTCGATTCATCATAATCAATAATTTCAACTGGTACAACATCATCAAGCTGATATACCTTCTGAAAGTTCTTTTGATGCTCTCGTGGAATGCTTGAAATATGTACCAAGCCATCCTGACCAGGAACTAACTCAACAAACATACCAAAATCGACCATTCGTTTTATCTTACCATCAAATCGGTCACCAACATTAATTTGACCAGATAATACTTTAACCCAATTGGTCGCTTCATCCATAGAAGTACCAGGTGTACCAAATATTTTCACCAGTCCATCATCTTCGATATCGATGCTGTTGACCTTTGTTGTTTCAATAATTTCCCGAATCGTCTTGCCACCAGAGCCAATAACTGCACCAATCTTATCACTGTTAATTTTAAAGCTCACTACCTTCGGCACCCGTTCAGACATCTCTTGTGCTGGTTTGTTCATGCATTTGCCCATTTCATCTAAAATATGCAAACGCCCTTTGCGTGCTTGTTCTAAAGCAGTAGTGAATATTTCACGCTTAAAACCACCTTTATGTTTGACGTCCATTTGAATAGCAGTGATACCTTCAGCAGTTCCTGCTACTTTAAAGTCCATTAAACCAAAGTTATCTTCAAAACCGTTAATATCGGTCAGTATTTGAATGTCACCTTTTGAGCTACGAAGCAACCCCATCGCGACACCCCCAACCATTTTTTTGATTGGTATACCACCTTGCATCATAGCCATGGTTGAACTACACACGGTAGCCATAGAACTTGAGCCATTTGACTCTAAGATATCAGTCACAATACGAATCGTGTAAGGAAACTTTTCTTTGTCAGGTAACATATATTTAAATGATGAAGCTGCTAAATGACCATGGCCAACTTCACGTCTTCCCGGACCACGCATTGGACGAACTTCCCCAACTGAAAATGGTGGAAAGTTATAATGGAGCATAAATGAACCATCTGCTGCTTCATCTTCCATAATGCTTTCCAGGCGCTGTTCATCCTGACCACCACCAAGTGTTACACTGGATAATGCTTGCGTATGACCTCGAGTAAAGAGTGCAGAGCCATGCGTAAATGGCAGAAGGCCAACATCTATACTGATAGAACGCACTTGATCAAAAACACGATCATCAACACGGTGGCTCACTGAAAAGACAAGATCCGTAAATTTCTGTTTAAATATTTGATCAAACACATATAAAAGCAATCGATCTGGTACTTCAACCTCATGCTGAAACTGTTTTGCATGACCCAAAAACTCTTGCTGTAACTCTTCAAGCTCCTCTGCTCGTTTGAACTTATCTTCTACAAATGTCTTCTTTACCCTTTCTTGGGTAAGAAATGTATCAACATGAGATTCCCAAGCTGACCAATCAACACTTTGATCAACTGGACGTTTCTTTTTGCCAACCTCTTTTTGGATCTCTTTCTGCCACGATACAATTTTTTTAATTTCTTCATGAGCTTTGAATAATGCATCAACAAATGCTGATTCGTTTATCTCATTAGCGGTTCCTTCAACCATGCAGATTCCTTCTTGGGTACCTGCAACAACCAACCGGACATCTGAATTTTTACTTTCAGAATATTTTGGATTAATAATCCATTGGCCATCAATACGCCCTATCTCAACAGCACCAACCGGACCAAAAAAGGGAATGTCTGAAATTGTCAAAGCTAGGGAGCTGGCAATTAAAGCAATTGTATTGGGTGTATGCTCTTTATCAACAGAATAAACAGTAGACAGAATTTGTATTTGATCAAAAAAATGTGCTGGAAATATAGGACGGATAGCTCGATCAATCAATCGAGCTGTTAATACTTCTTGATCTGATGATTTACCTTCACGCTTAAAATAACCACCAGGAATCTTTCCTGCAGCAGAATAATGCTCACGATAATCTACCATAAGCGGCAAAAATCCCGGAAATTCTGCACTTGGAGAAGCAACAGCTGTTGCCAAAAGTACCGTTCCCTCTTGTTGAAACCATACGGCACCATCTGCTTGCTGAGCTATTTTACCGATTTCAACTTCAAAACCAAAATCAGATAATTTGAATTTTTTTAACATCTAGTATGACCTATATATTAATGAGTAATGCACCAGTCTACTTTAGACCTAGCTTTTGCTTTATTTTGTTATACTTACCTTCGTCCTGTTTTTGCAAATATTTTAATAATTTGCGTCTTCGAGCTACCATTTCAAGCAATCCTCTACGTGATGAAAAATCTTTATGATGATTTTTTAAATGCTCGGTTAACTCTTTTATCTTTTCTGTTAATGCAACAATCTGTACTTCAGATGATCCGGTATCTTCAGCTGTTTTGCCATATGTCTTTACAATTTCTTGCATCTGTTCTTTTTTCAAAGCCATTATTAGAACCTCAAATAATCAACAATTTCTGGTAGGCACGAGCGGAATTGAACCGCTGACCCCTGCTACGTCAAAGCAATGCTCTACCACTGAGCTACGCGCCTGTTGTTTTGTTTTTCTCAATACTATCAATTTCTGCTTCACGCATTTCTTCTTCATGAGCCTGTCTTTCTAGTTCAGACTTACTGCTACCCAAATACTTTTTCCTAAAAGAGGCAATTCCAGTACCTGCCGGAATCAATTTACCAACCGTAACATTCTCCTTCAATCCATATAAATGATCAGCCTGACCTGCAATAGCCGCTTCAGCTAATATACGTGTTGTTTCTTGGAATGAAGCTGCTGATATCCAGCTTTCAGTACTTAATGAAGCCTGTGTAAGCCCCATAAGTACCGGTTTTGCTACTGCAACCCTTTTGCCTTCAGATCGCAATACTGAGTTAACCGACATAAAATGCATGCGATCCACTCGATTACCGATAAGAAAATCAGTATCACCAGCATCAATAATGCGTACTTTACGAATCATTTGGCGTACCACAAGTTCGATATGTTTATCACTAATATCAATGCCTTGCAAACAATAAATCTCTTGAATCTGATTAACCAGATATTTTTGTACAACATCCGGTCCCAAAATACGCAACAGATCATGAAGCACTGGTGCTCCTGAAGTTAACAAATCTCCTGCTTGTACACGGTCACCATTCATAACATTAAGTTGCTTACCACGAGGCACGTGATAGTCATAGGAATCAGTACCAGAGACAACACTTACTTTGCGCAATCCACGATGCAATCCTCCAAATACAACCTCTCCATCAATATCAGCAATTATCGCTGGATCTTTTGGCGTTCGTGCTTCAAATAACTCAGCAATACGAGCCAAACCACCAGTAATATCTTTGTCTTTCTGTACTTCACGTGGAATTCTAACCAACACATCAGCAGCCTTGACCTCTTGGCCTTGCGTAACCATAAATAATGAACCTGGGGGCAAGTAATAATGTGCTACTTCTTCTCCTTTATCATTCATGATACGTAAAGCTGGTTGGTATTTTTCACCACGATGCTCCAACACCATCAAACTTGATCGATTCGTTGCTTCGTCAAAACGTTCTTGAATAGTAATGTTTTCTATTAAATCAACAAACTCAATTTTACCAGCTTGTTCAGTTAATATAACTTTACTATTTGGATCCCATTCAACAAGCTTGGTACCCACAGTCACCTCTTGGCCTTCTTTGACCAACACCGTTGACCCATACTCTAAGGCATAACTTTGTAACTCTCGGCCATCTTTTGAAGCAATAACAAGTTTAGCTTTACGGCTTAAATTGAGTTGTTGACCTTGTCGATTTTCAATTGCCTTAATATTACGCAGTTGAACAATACCGTTCTGCTTAGCAACAAAGAAAGGTTGTGCTGCCAGACCACTTGCCGTACCACCAATATGGAACGTTCTCATAGTAAGCTGCGTACCCGGTTCACCAATAGACTGGGCTGCAATAATGCCAACAGCAGTACCAATATCTGCTAATGCACCACGCGATAAATCATACCCATAGCACTGTGCACAGACACCACGTTTTGCTTGACAGGTAAGTACTGATCTAACCTGTACTTTTACCGCTGCTGAATTAGCTAAAACTGAAATATCATTACGATCAATAACCGTACCCTGCTTGAGTAACAGCTCACCGGTAATCGGATCTTTAACATCTGATGCAAGTACACGACCAAATACACGACCTGCTAGTGGGTAGATAATTTCACTTGACTCTTTGAGGTCTTCAATCGTCACATACCCCAATGTTTTACAGTCTTCAGCCACAATCGTCACATCTTGTGCCACATCAACTAGTCGACGCGTTAAATATCCAGAGTTTGCAGTTTTAAGTGCAGTATCTGATTGACCCTTACGAGCACCGTGTGTTGAAATAAAGTACTCAAACACACTCAAGCCATCTTTGAAATTGCTCTTAACTGGTGTTTCCATAATTTCACCCGATGGTTTTGACATCAGTCCACGCATTCCAACCAACTGACGAATCTGCTCTTTGGAACCACGTGATCCTGAATCAAGCATCATAAATACCGGATTGAATGGCGTAAATGATTTATCAACATTATCAAAAGCCTTTTCATCCTGAGCTTCAAGTTCATTAAAGACTTCTTTACCTACTTCATCAGTAGCACGACCCCAAATGGAAAGCACCTTATTATTACGCTCACCATTAGTAATGACACCATCAATATAAAGTTGCTCAACCTTATCAACCTCTTTTTCAGCATTATATACAATATTATGCTTCTTGTCGGGCACCACTAGGTCTCGCAGTGAGAATGAAATGCCACCAATTGTTGAATAATAAAATCCCAATTTTTTAACTTTATCGAGCATTTTAACGGTTGCCTCATTGCCAAAACGATAATATATTTTTTCCACCATTTTAGTCAAATAGCTCTTTTTCAATACTTTATTAACTAAATGGAATGATGCACCTTTTGGCAGCGCTTCAAATAAGAGTACCCGTCCAACTGTTGTTGAAGCCAAACTGGCATCATCTAAACGAACCTTGATTTGAGCATGTAAATGAATCTGTTCGCATTGATAAGCAACGATTACCTCATCAAAATCAGCAAATACTAATCCTTCACCTTTAGCTCCCATACGAATTTTGGTCATATAATACAATCCCAAGACCATATCCTGAGAAGGAACGGTAACTGGACGACCATTTGCAGGAGAAAGTATGTTATGTGTTGAAAGCATTAAGTTTTTAGATTCAAGTTGTGCCTTTTCACTCAATGGTAAATGTACTGCCATCATATCACCGTCGAAATCTGCGTTAAATGCAGTACAAACTAATGGATGTATCGTAATTGCTTTACCATCAACCAAAACTGGATAAAATGCTTGAATACCCAATCTATGCAATGTCGGTGCACGGTTAAGTAAAATCGGTCTACCTTCAACCACATCTTCAAGAACATCCCATACTTCCGGCTCAAGATCTTCAACCATTTTTTTGGCTACACGTAAATTTGGTACAATCTCACGTTGTAATAGTTCAGCGTAGATATAGCATTTGAACAACTCAACAGCCATAATTTTTGGAATGCCACATTGATCCAAGCGCAAATTTGGATCAACCACAATGACTGAACGGCCAGAATAGTCAACACGACGACCAAGTAAGTTTTGACGGAAACGCCCCTGCTTACCACGTAACATTTCACTCAATGACTTAAGGGGACGACGATTAGAACCACGTACCGGTTGACCTCTACGTCCGTTATCAATCAGCCCATCTACTGATTCTTGGAGCATACGCTTTTCATTTTTAATAATAACTGAAGGCGCCTCAATATCCATTAATCGTTGTAATCGAATATTTCGATTAAGTACGCGACGATATAGTTCATTCAAATCAGAACTGGCAAAACGACCTCCCTCAAGAGGAACCAATGGCCGCAAATCGGGCGGTAACACCGGCAAAGTAGTTATAATCATCCATTCTGGTCGCAAATCAGCTTGTTGCAAACTAGAAAATATTTTCATCCGACGCATAATTTTATGACGTACTGCAACGGATGCAGTTTTTTTATACTCTTCTTCCAGATGTACTATTTCAAGCTTGATATCCAGCATACTCAAAAGCTCTTTAATAGCTTCCGCACCATTTTCTGCTTTAAAATCAAGATCATCCGAATGTGCATCAAAATACTGATTCAACTCAACATTAGACAATAATGTCTTTCGCGGATAAGGAGATTTACCTTGGTCAATAACAATATAGGCATCAAAATAGATAACTCTTTCTAAATCTTTAACAGGAAGATCTAGAATTAAGCCTAAATGGCTTGGAATGCCTTTCAAATACCAAATGTGTGATACAGGCGCAACTAAATCGATATGGCCCATACGTTCACGACGTACACGTGATTGAATAACTTCAACACCACATTTTTCACAAGTTACTCCACGATGTTTCATCCGTTTGTATTTACCACAATTACATTCCCAATCCTTTACTGGACCAAAAATGCGCGCACAAAACAGACCGTCACGTTCTGGTTTAAGCGTACGATAATTAATTGTTTCTATCTTTTTGACTTCTCCATAAGATAACGACTTGATCTTTTCTGGAGAAGCAAGCCCAAGTCTAATCGCATTGAATTGGGTAACGCTTACATACTCTCTAAACCGTTCTAATATTCGACTATTCACCGACTTTCTCCTTGCCACTCTTGAACAAGTCAACTTGTAATGCCAAACTTTGAAGCTCTTTTACTAATACGTTAAATGACTCTGGTACGCCTGGTTCCGGCACCTTTTCTCCTCTCACAATAGCTTCATACACTTTATGTCGGCCAGTTACATCATCTGATTTATACGTAAGCATCTCTTGCAATGTATATGCAGCTCCATATGCTTCTAATGCCCATACTTCCATTTCACCTAAACGCTGTCCCCCCATTTGGGCCTTACCCCCAAGCGGCTGTTGCGTTACCAATGAATATGGACCAACAGACCGAGCATGAAGCTTATCATCCACCAAATGATTTAATTTCATCATATAGATAGCACCGATCGTTACCGGTTGATCAAAATAGTCTCCACTTCGTCCATCACGAACTCTGAATGCACCTGAGTCTGGTAGATCTAATTTATGCAATAATGGCTTAATATCTTTATCATAGGTTGCGCCATCAAATACCGGTGTTCTAAACGAAACACCATACTTTGCAGAGCGATGTGCAAGATCCATGACACCATCTTGACCAAACTCTTTCTCAATTGCTTCAATAATCTCTTTACTATAGCAATCAATCAATTTTGTCTTTATCTCTTTGTAACTTGCTTTATTAAGCATTTCAGCAATCTGCTTGCCCAGTTGTTGACCGGCTAAACCTAATGCTGTTTCTAAAATCTGCCCCACATTCATACGTGATGGCACCCCTAAAGGATTGAGTACAATATCAACCGGGGTTCCATCATCCAAATATGGCATATCTTCACGTGGTACAATAATTGAGACTAATCCTTTATTACCATGACGACCAGCAATCTTATCACCAACAGATACTAAACGGCGCATCGCAATATAGACCTTAACCATTTTGATTACACCAGAAGGCAACGAATCACCCTTCTTGAGATGACTTATGCTATCCTCCTGCAGACCGGTAAGAATTCGCACCTGGTTTTCGTATGCATCTCTGATCTCTTTTATCTGATCATTAACACTCTTTGCTTTAGCTTTAAGCGTGCTCACCTTTTGCCACGGTTGCGCACTCACCAAATCTTTATCAAACTTATTCTTCTTTAAGAAAGATTTTATATTAAATGCAGCATCTTTTTCATGAAGTAGATTAGCAATTTTTTCTATAAGCATAACCTCTAATGAAGCAATATGATCCTTAAAATCAAGCTCAAGCTTTTTAATTTGACGATCAATTTCTTCTTTATAGCGCTTGTCTTTTCGAATACCACTACGTGAAAATATTTTGGCATCAATAACTGTACCCTCAACTCCTGGTGGTACACGTAATGAAGTATCACGAACCTCTCGAGATTTTTCACCAAATATTGCACGTAATAACTTTTCTTCCGGTGAATATTGTATATCACCTTTTAATGTTACCTTACCAACTAAAATGTTTCCCGATTTTACCCGTGTTCCAATACGAACAATACCATCATCATCAAGACCTTCTAACGCTACTTCACTCACATTGGGGATATCCCGAGTGATCTCTTCAGGACCAAGTTTCGTATCACGAGCATCTACAACATATTCATCAATGTGAACCGAAGTCAACACATCATCAGTTACCAAGCGCTCGCTCAATACAATAGCATCTTCAAAGTTGTAACCATGCCATGGCATAAAAGCAACGGTTAAATTCGACCCTAATGCTAACTCACCATGCTCAACAGATGCTCCATCAGTAAGAATGTCACCAACTTTAACATGATCTCCACGCTTAATAATAGGACGTTGATGTATCCACGTACTATAACTAGAACGTCTAAACTTCTGTAATTGATAGGTATCAACACCCTGACTAACCCAATCATCAGTAATCGAGAATTGGCTTTCATCTGCACGCACAATAATCTTTGTTGATGAAACATATTCAACTATACCGTCACGTTTAGCAGTAACCACAGCTCCGGAACCTTTGGCAATCTCTTTTTCCATACCGGTGCCAACTAAAGGAGGCTGTGGACGAATCAACGGTACCGCTTGACGTTGCATGTTTGCACCCATAAGCGCACGTGTTGCATCATCATGCTCCAAGAACGGAATTAATGCTGATGATACAGAAACAAGTTGTTTTGGAGAAAGATCAATATAGTCAATACGATCACTTTCAACAAACATGTAGTTACCATCGTGCCGGGTAAAGATCTTATCTTCTGCAAGTTGTTTATCTTTAGTCGTTTTAACATCTGGTTGAGCGATGAACTTATCCGACTCCTGAAAAGCATCTAAAAAAACAACATCATCAAGAATCTTTTTATTATCCACCGGTCGATAGGCAGTTTCTATAAATCCAAGATCATTAACCATTGCATAGGTTGCTAATGATGAAATTAAACCAACCGTTTGGCCTTCAGGTGTTTCAATCGGACAGATACGACCATAGTGAGATGTATGCACATCGCGAATCTCATAGGTAGCGCGATCTTTCATCACACCACCGGGCCCCAGGGCTGACAAACGTCTTTTGTGAGCAATTTCTGCAAGTGGATTCGTTTGATCCATGAACTGCGATAATTGGCCAAGACCAAAGAACTCACGCAGCACCGCACTTAATGGTTTTACATTAAGAAAATCTTGTGGCATAAGCGCACTATGAGCCTCTTGCATACGGAAACGCTCACGAATGATGCGATCAATACGCAAAAATCCTAAATAGACCTGATTGCTCAAAAGCTCTCCAACTAACCGAACGCGGCGATTTCCCAAATGATCAATATCATCCAACTCACCCTCTCCCCGTTCGCGCAAATTAACTAAATAGCGAATGGTAGCAATAATATCTTCTTGAGTTAATGATAAATCCTTTTCAGAAATCGAAAGATTAAGCTTACGATTCATACGAATTCGGCCAACACGTGTTAAATCATAAAAGCGTGGATTGTATAATGAATTTTCAAGCCGCTCTCTTATCTCTTTAATAGAAGAGCTATCTCCAGGCCAAACCTTTGAATGTAACTCCTTTAACGCCTCGTCTTGTGTAGTTATATTATCTTGCGTTAAGGTCATAGCGATCGTTGGTTGAAACACATAACCGGATGAACGAATAAGATTGAAGTCCATCTTTTTTTCTTTACTAAATCTTTCATACAGTTCTTCAGTAAACACTTCACCCTGTTGAGCAATGATCTCACCTGTTTGAGGATCAATAACATCTTTGCCGAACACGCGATTTATCAATGAAGTTTTGCGCAGATGAAGCCGATCAATACCAGCCTTTTTTAGTTTCTGAATAATCTCTTTTGTTATACGTTTGCCAATAAAGATTTTTTCTTTATCTTCCGGTAACATACCACGTTCAAACCGTTGCCCTAAAAGACGATTGTCAACCTCACAACTAAAAGCCCCCTTTTCAACCAACACCACATCAAACTGATAAAACAATGAAATAATATCATCACGCGCTACACCAAGGGCTTGCAAAAAAGTCGTAACCAGAATCTTTTTCTTTTTGTCCATACGTACATACAAGTAATCATTGCTATCAAACTCAAAATCAAGCCATGAACCACGCATAGGTATGATTCGTGCTAAATAATAGGGACGCCCCTGAAAGTCTTTAACTTTTTTACTCTGAGAAAATACAACACCGGCAGAACGATGCAACTGGCTCACAATAACACGGTCAACACCGTTAATTAAAAAGGTTCCTTGGCTACCTAATTTAAAACGCCCAAGCTCTTCATAAAGATCGGCCATTACCGGCACATCGGCGAAAAAGATATCCTGCTCTTTTACATCCTGAATAACCTTATTGCCCTTTTCGTCTTGCCCCCAAGTAATTAATTGAATTTTTACTTTTAGAGGCATCGCAAATGTTTGCCCTGATGAACGGCATTCATCAAGCGACATCGACATCTTTACCGCAACACGCGAATGGCAATTAGGGCATGCTTTATAGCGAGCTATCTTCTTTTGTTGATCGGTTAAACGAGAGCAACCGGTCTTTTTCGACGTAGTATCGTTCCATTTATAACGATTTTCTATACCGATTAACTTGCCACAAGTGCAAGACCACTTTCCTAACTCATAACTGACATATTCCAATGACATACGATCTTCATATTCAATAGGAAAGATATCGCGCAGAACCTTTTCAAGCCCGATAAGCTTACGTTCCATTGGTAAATAATCTAATTGGACAAAATCATTGAAGGATGAAGATTGAATCTCAATCAAATTTGGAACAGGGACAATGTCCTTTATTTTGCCAAACAGTTTACGAATATTGATCTTGCCCGCATGCAAGTTAGACATTCAGTTGCTCCTCAAATTCAATATAAAAAAATGTAAAACACCAATAAAATGATGTGTGCGAACTCTTATTTATGCCAGCTGTACTTTTGCTCCAGCGCCTTCAAGTACTTCCTTCATCTTGTTTGCATCATCTTTTGCTACATTTTCACCAAGAACAGTTGGAACCCCTTCAACCGCTTTTTTAGCATCAGACAAACTCAAGGTACTTACTTGACGCAAAGCTTTAATAGTCTTTATTTTTTCAGGACCACCTTCTTGCAACGTCACTTTAAATTCTGTTTTTTCTTCAGCTGCTGCTTGTTCTCCACCTGCTGCGACTCCTGCTGCCGGTGCTGCTGCCATTGACATTGCTGCTGATACACCAAACTTGTCTTCAAGAGCTTTTACTAAGTCAGCCACCTCTAAAATAGACATATTACCAATTTCGTCGATCAATTTTTCATATGACTTTGATGCCATAATCTTTCTCCACAAAAAATACAATTATAGATTTAACACACTAACTAACTATACACCAATATACGTTCAAAAAAGCATCTCTCAAACGTTTTTATGATTTTTTTTCACCAATCTGTTTTAATGTCCAAAGAAGTTTTAATTGCACCATTGTAAGAACAGTTGCCAAACTAGCAATAGGTGCTTTCAAAGTGCCACACAATTGAGCCAACAAAATCTCTTTTGATGGTAATGAAGCTATTTTTTTGATTGCAACTTCATCCAACAATGCCTGATCTAAGCTACCTGCAACAATGGTTAAAGCTTTGTTATCCTTTGCAAAATCACTCAATACTTTTGCAATTGATGACACCTCTTCTTTTGCAAACACAAGTCCAATCTGCTCTTTAAAAAATGGCAACATAACCTGTGCTTCAGGCATATCTTCAGCTGCTAATTTCATCAAGCGAGCTTTGGCAACCTTCATATTACCACCTTTTGAGCGAAGACCCTTACGCAAATTCTGCACTTGCTCAACGGTCAAGCCACGAAAGTTAACCAAAAATGAAGCTTTGCTCTGCGAAAATTCATCTTTAAGAGATGCAACCAGTGTAGCTTTTTGTTCACGGTTCATGGTTTTAATACCTCAATAACTATAACAAATCTTCAGGACTTACGAATATGCCAGGTCCCATGGTTGAAGAAATATTTACTTTCTTAATATATTTACC
>SDBV01009629.1_pt1 | contig 12810 bp, 21 predicted proteins | sample 2277081 | NCBI WGS metagenome assembly SDBV01 (sample SAMN10402039, study PRJNA504765) | marine sediment metagenome | isolation source: marine sediment core GS10_PC15, 223 cmbsf | place: Arctic Ocean: Southern Knipovich Ridge | collected 2010
GTAACAGTATATCCCAAAATCCACTCATGAACAGTGCTACTTATAACCTCTAACTCTTGTTCATAATCATGAGGCGTGTAAGTTACCACAGGATCAGGTTGTGACTCTGGTTTCTCTGCGCGCTTAAATAAGGTCTTTAGCCAATCTAACATGATTTTCCTTTCTCAACCCCTGTTGAATCTATTTTACGTCCAATATCTGTCAATACTGCCGCCATATCGCCACATTGCTTAGGAAGTAGTGTATACTCAAGACCAGAAGCGTATAGAGTGTATATGGCATAGTTGGCTTGTTTCCAATACAACCTTTTTATCTCAAATACTTCGTCCTTATAAATGGTTTGATGAGTGTCGCATGTTTCTAATGAGGGCATCGTCATCTCCTTGATTGTCTCAAACAACTCCTGACACAGTCTATATACATATCGAGAGCGATATGATACGCCATATCAACCATTTTGGTGTTTTCGCAGCAAGTAATATACCCAAACTCATATACTTGTTTCGTCTGAAAAAGCTGGTCGTCCATTATGCCAGATAGACGTATTGTGATCTCCCGCGCCTTGTCGTCTACCTCAACAGTCATGTTAGCTAATGGGCATTTATATTTTCGTAGTTCTTGAGCGAACTTATACACCATTAACGGCACTGGTTCGGGTTTGCCATTGGTTAAGAATGATAAATCTTCCATCCCTATCACCTTTCGTTAGCTTTCAATGTTAAATCACCACTTCATATAAGAATACTGGCATTAACCACCCTCTAATCCTTTTTTCGTTTTGCCGCTTTCATTCTGACAGAACTGCTACCCTATCTGGACGCCCTTCTTTAATGTGCGCCACTTCTTCATTCGCTTGTCGTGCAGTATCTTTTCAAGCACATCGTTCATGCCTCCCATCGTCTCGAATAACCCATCAAGTGCCTCTTGTTCTTTAGCCATTCTTTCTTTACGATCACTCTTTGATTCACTCACTTCCTTAGTCACGTCATATATTTTCATAACTTTACCCTCTTTCATTATGTTCCTTTCTCAACCCCTAGCTTTGCGGGCTTTACCTTCACGATGTAACGATACAGCACATGCGGTAAATGCTACACCAGGCAAACCGACACATAGGATGCCAGCAATACGCATACTCCATCGCTCGTCATTCTTCATAGGTCTGCCGCGCTCGTCTGTCTCTGAAAAAGAGAACCATATCAAAAAGCCTCCAAGAACAAACATCCCGACGAGGCCGCCAATAAGTAACATTATCCATGCGTCCCAATTCATCATATCCTCTTTCGTTTGCTTTCAACACCATCCCGCGAGACGCTTATAAATCCAATCATCCGAAGTTTCAACGGCCACGCCAGTCGGCTTGCGGCCACCCTCGACTGCCTCGATCTCGCTCGCCATCTGCGCTACCAACTCTTTAGCTTCACTCATCTTTAATGGGATAAACGAATAGTCATTGGAACGACCTATCCTAAACTGCAACTCAAATGGGAAATATGCTTCTTTCCCCACAACTTTCTGGGCTATCAATATCTTGAATAAAGCTGGTTTTTCTTCTTCAAGATACTTGAGAGCCTCCGCCTTCGTCTCGAACATTGCCACACCAAACGAATCTTGTACATAGGCAGACTTATCGCTGCCCAATAAATTATTGCGTGTTATATGTCTGAACTCGATAATACCTTTGTCGTCAATGTGGAAGCAATACATTGGTGTTCCATAATGGTATGAAACTTGGCGTACTTCATCTAATATCTTCTGGAAGTCTTTGTCTGACATAGCTATTCCCTTTCAATGTTAAAATCACTGCTATGGTTTTCCATAGAAGTCTAACTATGGCTTTCCATAGGACTGAGATACTTTTCTTAGTTCTCTACTATGACTTTTCATAGAAGTAAAAACCTAATAATGCACCTTTACGCTTGGTTTACTTCTATGGGTTTCCATAGTTTGTTAAACATGTAGCCATTACCCACTAGCCACCTTTGATGTATTCAGGGTACTGTCTTTCTTTCTTAGGATATTCTTTTGCTATCCATGAATAATCAAAGGTGTATAAAGCTAAGTTATGAGGATAACAACCTCTTTTAGGTCTATCCAAGAATCCAAATAGAATAAGTTGTTTAATTGCTTTGCTTATAGTATTGAATTGGAAGCGTGTGATCTTTCTCAATTCCTCATAAAGCATGGCAAAAGGCTTATCTGGTTCGTAAGGATTCCATTTAGATATAGCGACAGTGAGAATACAACGCGCATGAGCAGTTAATTCATTATATTCTTCACATATCCAAAAGCCATCAGGTATTTGAGTATATGGACTACTAGCATATTTTAGTGGTTTCTTATTCTTAGCCATAATAGCACCCTCAGTGGAAAAGGTGAGTAGTGGCTGATTCCACTGAAAGTCAACATTGCATCGACTCTCAATCAGCCACTATCAAGTTTTTAACCTACCACAAACACGTATCGCGCAATACATGTTTGATAGTGCTATTATACCATAAACTACGCTCTGTATCAAGATAATTAACACATTTACGTTAAATAGTTATCGGGATCATAAGGACGCGAAACAACCTCGTCATGCCTATATCGCACATTCATCAATATCTTACCCAAATGATTATGCCATTGAATATGTTTACACTTTTCACACGAACAGCTTCCCCAAAAGTTATCATGCCAATAATTACCTTCCAACAAATAGGCGTCTTCTGTTGCTACTAACATGTTCATCAAATGCACATTGTGCCCAAACTTCGTCTGAACAATTCCTTGCATAACTTGTATCTTAACCTCTTCCCATTCAGGATAGAGTGCAACCTTTTTGCCAGCACGTTTAGCTTTACCAGGCGTAGGTAGTTCACTTATCATAACCTTATCTGCTCTGTTTGGGGTTTTTGACGCTTGATAAGCATGTTCAGCAGTAGGGTAAAAACGATCCCAATATAGTCTAGCTGGATAGAAGTTGCTTAGAAATTGATGTTTATCCTTAAAGCTGGTTATTTGTTTCACTTTATACCTCTTTCAATGCGCCCATTTCCAATTTAATAGCGTTGATAGATTGTCTATGGTTATCTATTTTAGCTTCTAAAAAGGCACAACAAGCAATAATAGCTTCCTCTTTTGTGTAACATGCTATAGCTTTTAGGATAGATACTGATCCATCAGGACTATCTTGTTGATGGATTATATATTCTATTCCTGAGACATTACCATTTGTGTAAAGGCTTCTTTCATAAAGCACTTCATTCGATACAACCTCCCATTTATCGTTGATTTTCATTGCTCTATATAGTTTCACATTTACCTTCTTTCCCCTTAACCCCATCCTCATCAGCACACCCAAAACAGTATATCAAGTCTAGCTTCAAGTCATGGATTCCATTGCCCATTTTCTTGCCACATTTACAACACTTTACTTTAGGTATGCCAGTAGCGTCACTGAGGAACTTCTGATACCTGAAAAACTCTGGGGGTGGTAGTTTGGTTCGTTTAGGTTTCATTACATTCTATTCCTCAGCTTTCTTTCAGCTATCTCTATCACTTTAGCATCTATACATGGAATACATACTGGAAAAACGTCAGGTGTTGATATTGGGTCTATGTTATCTGTGTTTGTATGACATACAGCGCATTTCATTTGAGTTCTCCTCTATAATTCTATAGTATCACCATGCTTTGCCACGCATACAGCTTCCTCGATCTCGCTCTCTTTCACGCTTCGATCCACTTCATCACAAGTAACACAGTGATATTGATCAATCATAGTGTTGTCACTTATTTTGACGACCTTGCCATCTTTGCGTACTCTTACGCGGAAGCAATTATGTTTCCCAGAGTTACTAATATCTATCACTAACAATCGTGAATTGACACTGATCTGCTGAATCTCTTGCCAATGGTTGCCCGACTTTGAGTGATTCATGCTTGGACAATTCATTGTCGTATATGCACCACTGCCTGTACGCCGACAATTTGTAATCACTGTTATATATAACATTTTCAGTATCCTTCGTTCGGCTACAAAAATTCGCCATGTGCTGTTTTCTAGTCTTACGTCTGCTTTTTCTTCATCCCATAGTTTTTGCCACTCTGTTGATGCTGGGTGACAATACGCATGTCCTTCTAGTATCTTATCAGAATCCATACAGCCTGGACAACCGGCAATGTTATTCCCCGGCTTGTTCCAAAAGTCATCATAGGTGGTCTGCTCTATCGCCGTTTCTTCATCCATTATGGCTTGGGCGTTATGTGGTCTCTCTTGGATAGAAATTCTTTCTTCTAACTCAGTCCCGCCGTCAAGTGGATTACACCAGAAAAACTCACCTGTTTCTTTTATCCACAAAACACATCTGCCACTTTTGTAGAATAGAATGCAATCATCTCGTACTATCCTATCGACTACACCTTCAATAAGGAAGGGCGTATTTTCGCAGTCGCTTTGAAACAGATTCTCATCTATTACTTTCATTTTCTTTCCCCTTAAAAAGTGTTAAGTACCTTACTTCCTGCCTACACCTATAGTATACATGATAATACAGTAAATGTCAAGTGTTTTTATAAGATAAATTAGGCTTTACAGAAAAAAACTTTATTTTCCTTGACAGATAGGCTTCTCGGTGCTAGAATTCATAATAAATAACAGTACAAACCAACCTCGCAAGAAGGCATAATAAAAACCAGTCACCAAGATTGGCTTATGTCTTCACGTCAAAAAACTCAATTAAATAGCTTAGGGAGTTATCGCTATGCCATTTCCTAATGAGCATTCTTTACGTCTCAGACCACCAGACATTTTTGACGAGGATAGTTTTCGTCGAACTAAAGGCGGAACGCTATTTGGCGGTAACCTTCAAGTACCTAATACCATTTCTTTAATCTGGGGTAAATTAAAAAGGAACGCCGCTGCTGATGATCCTATAATCTTACAAGCCTTACGATTTGATAAATCCAAATGGACTGAAACTGCTGCGAAAGCGTGGATTGATAAGAATATTAAGCGTGGCATATTTGAACCAGCCTCCGATACCTCAAACAATACTGAAAAACCCATTACTGACAAAGACCTTGCCCAAGCAATAGTGCAAGGCGATATTGAGGAATATTTAGCTGGTGATCAAATAGAATACGCAGATATTGAATCCATGAAGTCTACTATAGAATTTTCAGACGAAGAAGAATTTGACAGCAATGCTCTATTAGCATCACAACTTCACCAACTAAAAGCGGAGGAAGCGTCAACTACTACGACTAGCACAGCTAGTGAAAGTCTCGCAGAGGATAGCGAGCCTGAAACGCAAAACCTTGAAAATATTGAGATATTCCAATCTGGCGTATGGAAGGACGTAGAGTATACTAATCAAGACCTGGATGAAATCGCCGCAAATTTCATTAAACTGAAAGAGTTGATTAAGCCACCAGTTAAACTAGGTCATAATGAAGAACAAGAATTAGTAGCTAAAGATGGTATGCCTTCTGCTGGTTGGATTACGAATCTCAAACGCGTTGGCAATAAGCTAGTTGCTGATATAAATGACGTGCCACGCAAGATAGCTCAGATTGTTAAAAATAGGGGCTATGCTAGAATTTCGAGTGAAATTTATACTAACCTAAAAGATAGTCAAGGAACGGCACATGGAAAGGTATTGAAAGCGATAGCCTTTCTAGGTGGCGATATTCCCCATCTAAAGAGTTTAGACGACATTGTAGCTCAATACGATGGTCTTGACAACGAATATAGGAGCGTGATATTCATGGCTGACCCCAAGAAAGAGGTCAAAGAGGAAGAAACTAAGACTGAGGAAAAAGAGAAGAAAGAAGAAGAGAAAGAAGAAACAACTGAAACCACCGAGGAGGAAGAAAAGAAAGAGTCTGCTGATGAAAAACTCGAAGAAGAAGTGGACGAAACCAAAGAAGATAAAGAAGAATCTGTCGATACTGACGAGACTAAAGCTGAATTGGCAGAGTTGCGTGAAAAAGTAAAAGCGCAAGACGAAGTGAATACAAAACAGGCTGCTGATCTGAAAACGGCAACTGGCTTGATTGGCGCAATTCAGCAAGAGCGATTGAAAGAAAAAGCTGAAAAGAATCTCTTGACTGACGAAACTTTCCTGGATGGTTTGAGTGCCAAAGGCGTATTCCCACCAGCTTTGAGGAATAAAGGTTTGACTGTATTAACTGAGGCTAGAAAGTCAGAAGAAACAGTTATAACTTATGCCGAAGGTGAAGAATCAGTTGAGACTAATATGCTGGCTTTGATTAAGACTATGTTTACAGAATGGCCTCAAGGTCTTACATTCAAGGAAACTGCCAGAGGTTCAAAGATTATTCATCCTGGCGATATGGAAGAGTTCACACAAGATGATAAAGGACAGCTTGTGTATGGTGAAAATATAGTTGCGGATGCTGCTAAATATATGGAAGAGCATAAGATGGAAGACAACGATGAGAATTATTCTAAAGCGTTGATAGCCGTCTCACGCGCTAACTAAAACAGGAGGTGAATTAGTATGGCAGGCCCAAAAATGATACTTCCTGTAACGTATGAGGCTGGCGAAGATTTGTCCAGTTCTCAATGGCGTGTCGTTGTTAAAGGTGCAAGTGGAAACCTAATGGCTCTTCCTGCTGGCGCGAATGACGACGAGGCTTTAGGCGTATTACAAGATAGACCCGCGTCTGGTTCTCAAGGCGAAGTAATGAAGCTTGGTATTTCACCAGTAATCGCTAGTCAGAAAGTTGCTAGAGGCGATCCTCTGGAAATTGGCGATGCGTCTGGTGGTGTGAAGCCGCTCACTTCTGGCGTTGGTTCATACTTAGGAACTGCTGAGGAAGATGCTGAACCTGGCGACCAATTCAATATGTTTGTGAATATCGTTGAATTCGCTGGTACTGGTATAACGTGGTCTAGTTCTAGCTCTAGTTCGTCTAGCTCTTCATCGAGTTCGTCGTCTAGTTCTAGTTCAACATAATAAGGGTAGGTGATTTTGTATGGCCGGCCCTAAGACTATCGGAGACTTTACTTATACTGCCCAGGTTGGACTAGCCAGTAGCCAGTATAGGGCTGTAGTACATGGTTCAAGCGATGATAGTGCTACCTTACCTGCTGCTGAAAGTGCAGGGCGTTGCTTGGGTATCTTACAGAATAAGCCAGTCATAACTGGCGATTGTCTTGTAAGAAAGCTAGGCATATCGAAAGCTATAGCTGTTGGAGCAATTCAGAGAGGCGATGCGCTAGAAATAGCTAACGCTGCTGGTGGAGTACAAACAGCGGCCGTAATTGTTGGAACGTATTTGGGAACTGCCGAGGAAGGCGCGGCTGATGGTGAAGAATTCGACATGTTTGTCAACTTGGTTGAGGTTCAAGGCTCTACTATTAGATGGTCTAGTTCTTCATCCAGTTCGAGTTCGTCTTCTTCAAGTTCTAGCTCTTCGAGTTCGTCTAGCTCGTCGTCTAGCTCTTCGAGTTCATCTAGTTCATCTAGTTCAAGTTCCTCAAGTTCTAGCTCGTCGAGTTCATCGAGTTCCTCAAGTTCCAGTAGTAGTTCGTCAACTTAGCAGCATCGCTGCTTAATATAAGAGGTGATTGTAAATGCCAAGCGGAAATTTGACAGTCAGTTCGGTTCACATCAATAAACCCTTAACTAACTTGGCGCGGGGGTACACGCCGCCCTTGATGGTAGCAGAGCGTGTATTCCCTGTTGCAACTGTGGTTAAAGAATCTGATAGGTATTACCAGTTCCAGAAGGAAGAATTACAAGCTGATTCTGAAAACACTCTGCGCGCTGCTGGCGCATTAGCTAGTGAATTTGAGTGGGACGTTACAGATACGTCGTATTTGGCTCACGAATACGCAAAACGTATGCTAGTTGCTGACCGCGTTAGGAATAACGCAGACCCTCCAATACAGGTTGATATGTCTACTACGCGTAAGTTGAAAGACTTGCTCATGTTGGGTCAGGAAAAGCGCATACAGGCGATTGCTCAGAATACTGCGGTAATTACTAATAATGTGGCCGCTTCAATTAAGTGGGATCAGTCTACAGCGATTATCGAAGAAGAGATTGATGAAGCTAAGAGACAGATTTTACTCAATGCTGGTGTAGCAGCTACCTCTATGTTGTTATCATTCCAGGCTGCTAATGCTGTGAAGCGTTGGTTAAAAGCCCAGGCACAAACGACTTATTCAGAATGGTTGAGTAAGAATATGTTGCCACCCGTTTTGTGGGGGTTGGAAACTATAGTAGCTGAGGCTGTAGAAAATACCGCTAATCCAGCACAAACAGAGGTGTTGGCTTTTGTATGGAATGATAACGTTTTAGTCTTCAACAAACAAGCAACGCCTACTATCACAGATCGCTCTTTGGGCTATATCTTGAGAGTACAGCCCTGGGAAGTTAAGACCTATCGCGATGAGCCTCGTAAAGGTAACTGGCACGAATGTTCTGTAATTCAGGCAGAAGAAACTGTTGACGCCAGTTCTGGTTATCTTATAACTGACACCATAACTTAGAGCCTTTCCAAGTTTAGCTGAGGGGTAACTCTCAGCTAAACTCATTCAGGTATTGATAATGCCATACACAACAGTTGCAGAAGTTAGATTAAATCATGAGCTAATCAGCAAAAATGCTGATGCCGATTCAGCAATCTCTATGCACATTCTAGGGGTTGATGATCTGATTGATGGTATGATTAGAGCTAAGGTTACGATTCCATTCGATGGCGAAGCCCCTGAAATTATAAAAAGCATTAGTCGTGATTTAGTGACGTTCAGAACGCTTAGAAGTTTGTATGGTTCTCAAGTACCTGATTATCAAACATGGCTAGACCAGTATAAAGTCGAGCAAATGGACTTACTTGAAGAAATTAGAGATTGTAAGATTATTCTTGATCCTGATTTGACTACTTTGCTATCGCGTATCAAGAGCAATACCAAAGGCAAAGAGGCTATCTTTAATCTGGGCGATCCTGAAAGTCAAAATTATCACCCAGATAATGATGATCGTTATGGGGAAAATAGATGAAACTAGCGGTCTTTTGTATAGGCGGATTGAATAAAGCTATGTTATCGCGATTAAGGTTAGAAGTCTTAGATTCTATAGCACATCGTGATATTGAGTCCACAATACCTAGTCAACCTATTACAGCATGGACTACAGCATGGACAGGCGTTGACCCAGCAGTGCATGGTAAGGTTGCTGGTATCAAAGGTCGCAAACCAGAACTAAACACAATCTGGGACGATTTGAGACGAAATGGTCATACGATAGTTATCTATGATGAAGGTGATTGGAAAAAGGAAACTGATGTAGATATTGGTGTATATAATTTGGATTCTATGTCTGATTCTGTAATCAATGGTGATATTGCCCAAGCGCAAGAGACGCTAAATAATGCAACAGAATTTATCGATCAAGTTAAGGATGTTAAATTTCTAGTAATCTCAGCATATGGCACTGCTAAATATACAACCAGCTTGAATGTTGATAAGTTTCTAATTGCTAAGTCTATGATTAAAATGGATAACAGAGGTGTTTTGTATGATGAGACATTAGCTTATCCTGCTAACTATGCTGGCAAAAAACCACGCTCAACTTATGGAATAATGCTCAATTCTACCAAAAGAGTTAAAGGATTCATGGAAGAGCGTCACGTTATGGACGTTTTGGGCAATTTAACCATGATTCTAAATGGTGTGGAGGGTATTGAAGCCAAACCAGCACATCTACAATATGATATGACTGGTGATTATTTTCCACATCTACCAGATATAGTACTAAGTAGTCCAAGTAATTTGACGTACTTTCGTAATGTTGGGGAAGTTCAATCAGACGTATTGACGCCTTATTTTGAATATGGCTTGTCGTCACGAGGTTTGATAGCATCTAATGATGATAGTTTGATAAGAGACGTGAATAGAGCTAGTGATATTGGTAAAGCAATTAGTAAAGGAATCAGAAATGAATAAGGCCGCATTCATGGGTAGAAATGGCTTAATACATACGATGCCTAAAGCTGGATTATTGAACTTAGCAGATTTGCGTATATTCGATAATGTATTGCCAGCGTTAAATATTCTAGGTATGGATGGTCATTATATGCTAAACGTAGTGACTAACGAAAAAAAGTCACAACCAGGCGGTATTGATTATCTCAATATAGTAGGTCGTGTGGAAAATTGGATAAGGAATGATGTATATAGTCCTATCTATTTTCGCTATTGTCATCATCATCACGCTAAAAAGTGTGCTTGTAGACTACCCAAAACTGGCTTGATTGACGCTTTACAGAAAGAACACGACATAGATTTATCTGAAAGCGTTATGTTTGTCACTTCTAAACAAGAACTAGAAGCTGCTCAGAATGCCGATATTGGTAATATAATTAGAATCAATACTGGTAAAGCTGATTGGAAAGATGACGAATTGCCTTTATACGACACATTGTACGAAGCAGTAAGGGAACTTACGATCAATGGCTAAATCAGGAATATCTCTAAGTGTTGAAATTAAAAGTGATGATCTGAAACGTCTCTTGAAAGAGATGGAGATACGTGGTAAGAATCTAACGCCATTATTTAAGAAGTACGCTATTCTCATGACGCGTTCCTTTGCAGATAACTTTCGCCAAGAAGGTAGGCCGCGAAAATGGAAAGCGTTATCAAAAAATACTATAGCAGGTAGGCGTAAGAAAAGTAGTCGTATATTGCAGGATAAAGGCTTTTTGCGTCAATCTACATTATCCAGATCGGGGCCTGGGAATATTAGAAAGTTTACCAGGGATTCGCTGGCAATGGGAACGCGCAATAAGGTTGCGCCTTTTCATCAATTTGGTACTAAGCCTTATGTAATAGTTCCAAGAAATAAAAAAGTTTTATCATTCATGACTGCATCGGGTCGCGTGTTTGCCGCAAAGGTTAATCATCCAGGATTAGTAGCCAGGCCTTTCGTGATGATTCAACAAGAAGATGAAGACGCTATGGCTAAAGTGGCTTTAGATCATATGGTGCAAGAATAATGTCTTTACCACTAGATTTAATAGACCAAATTGAATCAGTTTTTAACGCTGAGAAAACCCCAACAGGTTTATTGTCAAATGTAAAGTTTATTGATCAAGGTGGTTTAATACCATTACCAGCAGACCAGTTTCCTGCCATTATTATAGATATAGATAGGTCGCGCCATCCTATGATGCGCGCTAATCAAGGTAAAGCTCCTGCATTTGATGACATATATTTCATCAAGATATTGGTAGCTTCCTTTATCGTCAAAACTGACGCAGGTATTGGAGGTAATAAAGCGGCCTTTAGAGAAGCAGTTTCATTATGGGATACTGTCTTAAATATTTGCCAGAGAGAAACCAGGGACAACAAGTGGGATGGATTGGTTTATGATGCCAGTATCAACAGAGATGAAGACGTTGAATATGGCGATATTTATCCACAAAGTAGTGATGTTCCTATCGTATATGCAGTTCAGGGAATTATGGAAGCCAAAGCAATAAATAGGACGAGTAGCTCATCTAGCTCAAGCAGTTCTTCTTCGAGTTCTTCTAGCTCGTCAACTTGAAAATAAAGAGGTTTTATTATGGGAATGCAGTGGAACGCTATTTTAGGACTTGCTGAGGAACAAGTTTGGGGTGATGGTGTTAATACTCCAATATCGCTTATTGGTGTTTTATCAGCAGATACACCAGTTGAAGCAATAGTACCAGATGACACTAGAGCAACTAAGCTGCGCGTGCCTAGAACTGCGCCTTTAACTGGCTTAAATTATGCTTTTACCTGGCAACAGTGGGTGAATCGTGAAGTAATAGGTTCTGCGCTAAAGTTCCTGTATGGCACAGTTTCTACTTTAGGTTCAGGCCCTTTTACCCACACTTACGCTCATGCTACAACGCCATTAGGTTTACCTGGCTTTACGCTATTCGTAGACAGAGGTATTGATGGTTCTAATCCAACTGATGCTCTAGCTGGTTGTGTGATGAACCAGATGACTTTAGAGAATTCCCCTGCTGATGTATTGATGGCTACATTTGAAGGTGTTGGGCGTAATCGTTCTCAAGAAGCTGCAATCGCTATCTCAAGCGCACAATGCACCGAGCTAGGGCTTGATCCATTTATCTTTTCTCAATTGACGTTTAAGCAAGGGCTAAATGGGGCTGTTATAGCTGCTGATACTACGATTGAGAATCTTTCAATAGTGATTAACAATAATATCGTAGTTGATAAACGCACCGCTGATCAATCACTATACATCCAGCGACCACAAGCGGGTATGATTGAAGTAACTGGCACATTCGATGTAGAGCAGGAAGATTATACTAGATTTGATGCCTTTGAAGCCAACCAGCAGGTCGATATTGAAGCAACTTGGTCAGATGGTACTTACTCACTATTGATCAGAGTTCCTAACGCTAGATTTACAGCACATCCTCTATCGCCAATTGGTGGTAATTCAGATCGTGGCGTTATAACTGTTGAATTTAGAGGGCTTTATGACTGTGCTGATTCAGAAATAACTCACGCTGTTTTGGTGAATGATGACGCGGCTGCTGCTGTAAGCACCTCTAGCTCGTCTAGTTCGAGTTCGAGTAGCTCTTCTAGTTCGTCGAGTTCGTCGTCTAGTTCTTCAAGTTCTAGTAGCTCAAGCTCAACTTAATAAGGTAGAAAATGGAATGGCAAGGATTACTTGCTTTATCGCAAACACAAACATGGGGAGATTTCAGCGACACGCCGCAACGCAAGATTGCGGTAGAACGCTCTAGGATTCGTATACCTAAAATTGATAATAGATATGGAGAGGCGACTGATTC
>SDBV01009630.1_pt1 | contig 12809 bp, 15 predicted proteins | sample 2277081 | NCBI WGS metagenome assembly SDBV01 (sample SAMN10402039, study PRJNA504765) | marine sediment metagenome | isolation source: marine sediment core GS10_PC15, 223 cmbsf | place: Arctic Ocean: Southern Knipovich Ridge | collected 2010
GTTCCGATTGAGAATTCTTTAAATTTCTCTTTAAAAAATTTAATAGGTTTATCGAGAGAATTTTCAGTCGATTCTATTATCATAATTATGTAAAATAATCCATGTGGAGCAGACTTTTCAATATCAAAGACATGAGCAATATCTTTGGATTTGTACCAGTAGTTCCTCTCCGGATTTTGGGACATGAAGACAAGTCGGGTACTATCTTCCTCAAAAGGGCTACCTGTTTCTTTATACATGTCAATTAAGACATCATTCATGGAGATGTTTAATGTGTCAAGAAACAATTTCCCAAAATGCCCGGAGACAATCAAAACGGAATTTCCACTGTCAGTTTTAGAAATGATAGCCCCGAATTCTTCTTTGCCCGGTACAAACTTTGATGATAATAACAAGAAATTTGATTGCGTTGAATCAGAAATTTCGTAAAATGACAATCTTGAGATTTCAGGATCTTTATCAAATAAATCTGCAACTGTTTCTTTTAAAACATAGGTACCATAAGGTATCTTGTCATCGCTCGATAATGTCAGCTCCCAGGAAATTGGTTTGGGGAACAGCAACTCCATTGCAACAAGCATTGAAAACAACAACACCCCCGTTATGATATATCTTATCTTCCCTTTCATGCGGGTTCGTAAAGCGTTTTAAAATATGTTTTGGATTTGTCAAATGCTGCTTTCTCAACTTCAAATCCTCCATACCACACATATTCAAATAACCTGCTGAGTTCAACAAAGTTGGTCCTCAATTTACCTTTCCCGATCTCATAGATGTATTCCTGGTTGGCCTTCCCTGGTTTCCACTTGATTATTTCTCTATCTGTAAGATTTTTTAGCGCGAATAAATAGTACAAACGAATGGCAAGCTTATAATTTTTAGCCTCCAGGGCTTTAGTAATCTGTTCATCAAATGAGATCGAGTGAATATCCTCCCTGGTCACACTATAATCAAGACGGTCTGTTGATTTTATCAGCAATCCAACCGGGTTTGCTTTCATTACTTTCAAAATCGTATATACAATTGCAGATATCATTATTCCATAAAAAATGAACTCTCCCAACATCGAGTTGCCTCCCCTGTAAAACAATTCTGTTATGAATGCAATCAACCAGGTCAATATCCTATCCCAGAGGTTCTCTTTTTTGGAGAGGTCAAGGTTATACTGAAATTCAGAATCAGAACGTAACTTATTTATTTTTGATTCATCAAACTCCCGTGCTACCTGAGGAGTTTCCGGGGATTCAGTTTTAACCAAATCAGCGATTGAGTTAATTCGAATCTCCCGTGAATTTGCAAGTCCGGAAATCGTCAGAATTAGCACTACAAAGAAGTACTTAATTGAATTAACCATATAGATATAATTACAAATTTAATATGCTTCAATTGCTGGAGAATATGTTCTTTGCATATCCAGTTGAACTTTCAAACAACTAAATCCCCTCCATGGAGGGGTTGGGGTGGGTCTGCGTTGCTTCAATCCATAGTTCGATATCTTCAACCACACCACCTATGTCAGTCTTAACATATTCATCATCAAATCTTAAAAATCTAACTCCCAACGACTCCAATCTTCTTTGACGCTTTTTATCATTATTCATTACATCATAGTAGCCATGAGATTCACCATCAATTTCAATAGCCAATTTCAATTTCTTGCAATAAAAATCTACGATATAGTTATCAATAGGCCGTTGTCGATCCAAATCATAACCCATTACCTTTTTTCCACTCAACTCCTGCCATAATAAAACTTCACTGAGTGTCATATTTTTTCTCAATGCTTTAGCAAGGCGTTTTAATTTAGGATTATATGGAATAATCTTTCTTTTCATTTTTGAAAACCCACCCCTAAATCCCCTCCGTTGGAGGGGACTTTTGCACTACAAATTTTGAATTAAATAACTCCATTTTTTTAATAATTTTTTGTCTTAAATGTCTTTCTTAATGATTTAGTAAATGGTTAACTTAATACTTAATACTTAATATTCTTCATCTTCATCCTCCTTTGACCCTGATCCCATCGATTGAATGCGTTCCATCAATCCTGATGCATCCCGTTTCTCAACCAGGTTATAATACTGAAAAATCATGATGAGCATGATGATAATACTCATGAAAAACCCTCCTGCGGAAGAGACGAATGACGTAAGTGCATACAGGATCTCTTCACCAAAATCCAATTGAAGGGTTTCCTTTTCCTGCACGGAATGCCATACACCAATTGACGTCAGGATAATATTGGGTATTGTAAATACCATGCTGACAATGGAAACAATAAACCATGAAACAATAAACAAACCCAATGTCCTCCACCAGTTTCCCTTTAACAGGCCAATTGTGAGGTTGATCGACCCAAACAAGCCGGTTCGTTCGGTATTGTAAGCTATTATTGTCAGATATAGCCCAACAGTTAAAAAGAATATCCCAAATATAAATCCAAGGACCATTATCATATTCAAAAGAAATACATTGAGCGAAATAATACCGGCCGCAATGAATCCGGAAGCCATGGATATTAAAAATACCAATCCGGCGTATCCTAAAGCAGAAAGGATATATCCCGGCAATGCAGACCTTACTTTTTCCCACAGATCCTTAACTTCAACTGATTTCCCTGATGTAGCCTGGTATTGTTTTACATACTCATTCACAACAGCAAAAATTAAAACGTAAGCCAGCATCGAAAACAAGAACAAAGCCACGGCTGAAATCCAAAAATCATCTGCTAAAAATTCTTCGCTATCAAGAGAGAAATTCAACAACGAAAGGCTATATTTCTGATAGTACGCACCCACTAAACTCGCCAAAGCAATGAAAGGACCGGCAATATAGATTACACCTTTGAACAAAGGTTTGAATTCCTGGCGGATAAACTCAATGGTTGCATTGAACTTTTGTCCAAAATCCCTTTCCTTTCTAAACTCTATTTTCTGACTCTCCTGCACGTTTGTAAATGATGTTAGGGTAAATTATAAAGTAAAATACGATGACTGCTGCTGATATTGCTATCACTAATATCTTTATAAAAGCAGGGAATTCCGTATGCCTGGTAAGAAATCCTTCTAAAAAGCCGGCGGTAATGAATATAGGAACTAACCCTACAATTAATTTCATTCCTTTCCGTACACCTCTTTTGAAAGATTCAAGTCTTGTAAATGTACCCGGGAACAAAATACTATTTCCCATTACCATGCCAGCCCCTCCGGCTATGATGATGGCAGAAATTTCAAGTGTCCCATGGATCCAGATAGTTAAGAATGAAGTCAGGAATAATCCTTTCTGGAAAAAGAAATACTGAAATGCTCCCAGCATAATTCCGTTTTGAAATAACAAATAGGGTGTTCCGATGGGTGCGAATATCCCAACTACAAATACCATAAATGAAACCCGGATATTGTTAAGCGTAATCATCAAAAACATTTCAGATGAACCCATTTGCTTATATACTGCCATGGGATCATCATTATTTATATTTTCCAGTGTCATGTTTACATAGCTATCCCCCATGATCAGGCGAACAAAGGTGTCGTCATTTGCAGCTGAAATTCCTCCAATCAAAAATGCCACCAGAAATATCATTAGACTATAAAAGAGGTGCGGACGACACTCCTTTATAACCAAAGGAAGTTCTGTTTTCCAAAATTGACTAAACCTGCCTTTTTTCTCTTTTTTTGTTTTATATACATCCTGGTGTACCCTGGATGCCAGTCCGTTTAAGTATAGTGTTGTTTTACTTTTCGGATACTGTGTTTGTGCAAATGCAAGATCATCCGTGATTCGAATAAATAAGTCCGCGAGTTTATCAGGATTGGGATTTGATTTGGCTAGAATTTTTTCAAATTCTTCCCATTTTTCATGGTTTTGTTTGATAAATGCTGCTTCCCGCATAATATTTATTCATTTTGTAGTTCCAAGGCCACCGCCGCGACTTTATTCCAAACACGGAAAACATTACCGGAGCAAATTTTTTGAATGTCTTCTTCGGAATAACCTCTTTTCAGAAGTTCGTAAATCAAGTTGGGGTACCCCGAAACATCTTTTAATCCATACGGTAACGAATCTCCCACACCGTCAAAATCAGAACCAATCCCCACATGGTCTATCCCGGCAATTTCAACAACCCTGTCGATGTGATCTGCTACGGCGGAAACATCTGCATAAATGGTAGGGTTCTCTGTTTTATATTTTTTAATGATCTCCCTTGCTTCGGCACTTTCGGAATCAAGTCCTTTTTCCTCCAGCAATTCCCTCAGTTTCGATTCATTCTCATTATTTTCATCCGCAATATTTCCATCAAGAAAACTTGAAGCAAAATTGATTTGGATGACTCCCCCATTTTCTCCAAGTTTTTTAATCATTTCATCATTCATGTTCCGTTCAAATCCCGGTGTAAAGTGACGTAAGGAAGAGTGAGAAGCTATTACCGGAGCTTTTGAAATTTCCATGACCTGGTAAAACGTGTCATCAGTTACATGGGAGATGTCTACCATGATACCTGTTCTATTCATTTCTGCAACCACAAGCTTTCCAAACTCACTTAAACCACTCCATGTACGTGTGGTATCATAGCTGGAATCACATATTAGGTTATCTTTTGAATGAGTAAGCGTAATGTACCGTATACCTCTTTCATAAAAGTATTCCACATTTGCCAGGTCATCTTCAATCGGGGCCCCATTCTCCATCCCCATAGGTAACGATATCAGGCCTTTTTCTACATTCTGTATTACATCTTCTACCGAACCTGCCAGCGCAAATTTGCCCGGATACTTTTTTACAATTTCTTCCACCGAGTTTATAAGGGTATCTGCAAGTTCTTTAGCTCCGCCCGATTGCTGATAAGCGGCAGGGATATAAATCGACATGAAAGGAGCATTCAATCCACCCTCAATTGCCCTTGGATAATCAAAATCCCCTTCATCCGTGCGATTTGAAACGTCTATCCATTCACCTTTTTCACGCATACGATAGGGTAAATCAATATGTCCATCGGTAATTATCAATTGATGGGCAAGGTCGTTTGCGAGCGTTTTCATTTCTGATTCAGACTGCTCCGTCTGTTCAGACTTCTCAGAATTGTTGCCAGAGATACCACAGCTAAATGGAATTGCAGTAGCAGCAATCATTAGTGAAAACCCGAAAATTTGCTTAATGTTCATCGTCTTATTTAGTTTTGTACTTTAGAAGAATTTGAAAGTATATCAAAATAACCGTACATGCAACGAATTAATGTACAGACAGCTCAAAATGTGAAGATTGCTTACGAAGTAGCCAGCGTGGGTGACCGCATCATTGCATTTTTTATCGACATCATCATCATCGGTTTAGTTTTCATGGGCATTACAACCTTATTGGAAAATGCAGGGTTGAATATGCCCGCCTCTGCTGTAATTATTTTATCCGTCCCATTCATGATGTACCATCTGATTTTTGAATTAGCTTTTCAAGGTCAGAGCCTTGGTAAGATGGCTTTGAAATTAAAAGTGGTCATGCTTGACGGATCACGGCCTTCCATCGGATCTTATATCGTCCGCTGGCTTTTCAGGCTGATAGAAATTACCGGGACTACGGGAATGGTAGCAGTAATTACTATCCTCGTTAATGGAAAGGGTCAGCGAATCGGGGATATTGCCGCCGGCACAACGGTTGTTAAATTGCAGCAAAGTATCCGGGTTCAGCGCCACGAATTAATTAAGCGGGAATCGAAAGATCATTCGGTCACTTTTGACAATGTAGTAAATTTAACAGATGCAGATATCACAATTATATTAGAATCGTTAAAAGTTCATCGGAAATCAGGAAACAAAGGACCCATTGAAGCTGCAGAAATGAAAACCAAAGAAATTCTTGAAATTCAATCGGATCTCCCAACAGTAAAATTCCTGTATACGATTGTAAAAGATTATAATTACCTCACTTCAGGTACGTCATGAAAATCTATTCAAAATCACAACTTTCTATGCAAAATGGGCGGGATAGTAATGCTGTTTGGATAGCTTATAAAGGGAAAATATATGATGTATCCCGTTCCAAATTATGGAAAACCGGGATGCATTATGAACACTGGGCAGGACAGGACCTGACCGATGAATTAAAAGATGCTCCTCATAATGAGAATGTTTTTGATAAGTTTGAAGTAATTGGATTGCTGAAACGATAGAATGAAATAAAATGAAACTGATAGCAGATAGTGGCGGTACAAAAACTGCCTGGCGGGTTATTGATGACAATGGTAATACTGTGGACATTGTTACAACAGGCCTCAACCCCTATTACCGAAGTGCTGAGAAGATAAAAGATGTGATAGAAAAGGATCTGGTAATTAAAATGAAGGATACTAAAATTGATGAAATACATTTTTATGGCGCGGGATGTTCAAATGCTGAAGGCTGTGACAAAATCAGGGATAGCCTCCGTGCATCCTTCCCTGAAGCAACCATAGAAGTTACTCACGATTTATTGGGAGTTGCCCGGGCGCTCTGTAAACATAATGAAGGAATCGCCTGCATACTTGGTACCGGTTCCAATTCCTGCTACTACAATGGCCGGGAGATTATCAAAAATATACCTTCACTCGGATACATCCTTGGTGATGAGGGAGGAGGATCTTTTATGGGGAAAAAAATGCTGACAGATTATTTACGGGGTAATATCCCCGAATACCTGTCAAAAATATTCTATCAAAGGTTTGAACTTGAGAAATCTGACATCGAAAAAAATGTTTACCTGAAAGATAATCCAATACAGTTTCTCTCGGGATTTGCACATTTTATACTGGAGTATGCAGAAGAAAAATACATGCATGAACTCATCTATAATTCATTTTCCGCTTTTCTAATAAATTGTATTTATAAATATCATAATTACAAGGATCTACCTTTGCATTTCATTGGAGGAGTAGCTTATAATTTCAGTGAAATCCTGAAAGAGGTGCTTAACAACGAAGGTTTAATTATTGGGAATATTGTAAATAATCCTATTGAAGAGCTGACACAATACCATATGTCATCGTAAATTTGTATTTACATTAATTGATCTCTTTTGAAAGTAACTGAACAATCCTCCAAATACAGGCACCTCGAGAAAATGTCAGTCCGGGACCTGCTTATAAATATCAACAAGGAGGACAAGTCTGTTGCCAAAGCTGTGGAAAGATCCATGCCACAAATTGAAGCTTTGGTCCCCGAAATTGTTAAACAAATGAAAAAAGGCGGCCGGCTATTTTATATTGGTGCCGGTACCAGTGGCAGGTTAGGCATTCTTGATGCCTCTGAATGCCCCCCGACATTTGGGATTTCTCAGGGAGAAGTTGTTGGATTGATAGCAGGAGGGGATTCAGCAATCCGTGAGGCCGTAGAGTTCGCCGAAGATGATCCGGCGCAGGGTTGGAAAGACCTGCAGGAATACCAGGTTAATCATAAAGATGTGGTTATAGGCATAGCAGCTTCCGGTACAACACCATACGTTATTGGTGCAATAAAACAAGCATCGGAAAACGGGCTGATCACGGGTTGTATTACATGCAATAGATATTCTGAACTGGCCAAACAAGCAATGTTTCCAATTGAAATTGTTGTAGGCCCTGAATTTGTGACAGGAAGTACCCGAATGAAATCAGGTACGGCTCAAAAGCTTGTATTAAATATGATTTCAACGTCAGTAATGATTCAGTTGGGCCGTGTGAAAGACAATAAAATGGTGGATATGCAACTCACCAATAATAAGCTGGTGGACCGGGGTACACGCATGTTGATGGAGGAACTCTCGGTCAGCCGGGCAGAAGCAGAAAAATTGCTTACGAAACATGGTTCAGTAAGGAGGGTTATCGAACGAATACGAAAAGATGCACCTGATTGAACCTTATTATGCCTGGGATAAATATTACAATTCCAGCAAGGATGATTTATCTCCTTTTAATGGGAAAGAATACAATTACACTTCGTATTCCGAACATATTTATGGCTATTATATCGATCCCGGATGGGACTTTATGGGTTCGGAAACATTGTATATCAAAATCCTTTTTGCAGATTATACCGAAGGATTCATCGTGATTGAATTCATTGGTGAGTGGAATGATGCAATCAATAACGATGTTATGCATCTGAAGCGAACCATTATTGATCATCTTACATTACAGGGAATAAATAAATACATACTTATCGGTGAGAACGTCCTCAATTTCCACGGATCTGATGATTGCTACTACGAAGAGTGGTTTGAAGAAGTTGAGGAGGGGTGGATTGTCGCGATAAATTTTGCTGAATTCGTTACCGATGAGTGGAAGAAATATAATATGGACAGTTTCTTTATATTTGGAGGAGATTTAAATATACCGGCCTGGAGAACTATGAAACCAGCTGCATTGTACAATAAAGTAAATGATTTGATTCACAAGAGAATACCTTCTTTCTAGTTATGACATTTAAACAAATAAGCCGATTTATAATTGTTTCCTCCTTCGCCGGCATTCTATTGTCAGCATGCAACAGGTTTGATGAACCGGAACCCATTTCTGATAACACATACCTGGTATCGCTGGAAGAAGTTGATTTTGTAGCTGCATGGCAGGTAAGAGCAGCCACTTCCTTTATTGAATTTGAGGACCTTAATAAATTCATAACTAGTGATGCGCACATTTACCGGATGGTTTATAATACTACCTATAACGGTGAGGCTGTGCAGGCTTCCGGTCTGATTGGAATTCCTACTGAAAATGATCCGCCCATGGCCATCGCGAGCCTGCATCACGGTACAAGTGTAAAGAAGACAGATGCTCCTTCAGAATCACCTTCTGACTTTTTTATCCTCTCGGCGATGGCTACTACGGGCATGATCGTATTAATTCCTGATTTCCTTGGCTTCGGATCTTCGGAACAACAATTTCATCCTTATTATGTTGAAGAGGGCGAAGCTGTTCCGGTGGTCGATATGATCCATGCTACCGTTGAACTAATGGAAGACAGCGCCTTTATCTGGAATGACCAATTGTACCTTGCAGGGTATTCAGAAGGTGGTTATGTAACAATGGCAGCGCATAAATATATTCAGGAGCATCCCGATGAAGGATTAACGGTAGCAGCTTCAGCACCAGGGGCCGGTGGCTATGATCTTCTGCACTTGAAAGACTATTTCTTTGAACAGGAAACCTATCATCAACCATTCTATTTGGCGTATGTGATCTCAGCATACGAAACGTGGTACAATTGGACGGAACCTCTATCTACTTTTTTCCAGGAACCCTACGCTTCAAAAATTCCTGGTTTGCTCGATGGATCAAAAAGCAGCACTGAGATCAATAATGAATTAACGGAGGTTGTTGGAGAATATTTGCAACCGGACATGATCAACAACTTTAATTCGGATGCAAGATATTCAGAATTAAAACAAGCCCTGGTTGATAACAGCCTGACCGATTGGGTACCTGCAGCTCCTGTGCGAATGTATCATGGAACCGATGATATTACGGTACCTTTTTCCAACTCAGAAGCTACTTTTGAAAAGTTAAAAGAAAACGGAGCCGGTGATAACCTTCAGTTTATCCCCATTGAAGGAGCCGATCATTCCTCAGGTTTTTTACCAATGTTCAAAGAGGTTGTGTTGTGGATATTGGAGATGGAAGAAATTAGCGTCTAAATTGCCGGATTGAATAAAGACCCCCTTTCCAATGAAGGTTCAAAATGAGCCGTAAAATTCCTTAAACGCTCTCACTCTTTTACAATCCTAAAACCTTACAATTTTCCCCAACCGTTTTGTTTCAAATGGCGCTTATTCAGACAAGTTTGGCGGATAAACCTGCCTACCGGCCAGGCAGGCACAATTGAACTAGATTTATAAGGGGGAAAAACCTGCCTAGAGTCAGGCAGGCACCATATGTTGTTTATTTATTTTGTTACCTTCAATCCATCTACCAAGTTTGATTCAAATAACAAATTGACGAACTTTGATGAATGATAAGAACCGTTTACATCGACACATCCGTCATTGGCGGATTATTTGATGATGAATTCAAGTTGTGGACTAAGTTATTTTTTGAAGAGATACATCTAGGCAATTTTAAAATTGCCGTATCCGACATTCTTTTGAAAGAACTGAAACAAGCTCCAGTCAATATCCGTGAATTTTTGAACGAACTAAAAGACGAACAATTCATAACGATTAATCTCAACGAAGAAGCTGAGCAACTAGCTGACATATACCTTGACGAAAAAATTGTAGGTTATAAAAGCCTGGTTGACTGCCAACATATTGCAACTGCAACGATTCATAACATTGAGGTGCTTGCAAGTTGGAACTTTAAGCATATTGTAAACCTTGATAAAATAAGAATGTACAATTCCGTAAATTTGCGAGAAGGTTATAGAACTGTTGAAATTCGGACACCAAGAGAACTTTTACATCATGGAAACTAAAGTAAAAAAGAAATTTGACGCTGTTAAGATGATGAGGGACATCCGGAACAAGATCGACAATAAACTTGAGTCAATGTCACCCAAACAACGGCGTGAATATTATAAAAAGCAAAGAGAAGAATTTGAGGAATGGAAGATGGCGAGAAGGTAACAAACGCTAAAAATGAATATGCGATATAATCTCTTTGCAAGTTATCTGTGCCAAATTTCGAACTTTAATTGTCAAAACTCCAATCAGAGTCACCATAATTTCATATTTACTATAAGGAATGTAATTGTACCCATCAGGTATGGTTGAATAATCATTGGGACTCTGATTTATTTTTGGGTGGATCAACAGGCTGTTTGTTTCAAATGGTGCTTATTCAGACAATTTTGGCCGATAAACCTGCCTACCGGCCAGGCAGGCACAATTGAGCTAGATTTATAAGGGAAATAAACACCCATAGGTGGTAGATGGCCCAGCATCGTCCAACGCAGTTTTACAGAACATTTGCTTCAGCATAAAATCCGCAACTTTTTAAAACAATCGTTTTGCACTAATTTAACAGTCTACTTCTAACTTTAGGCAAACATTCCATAAAACACTATATTGTTGGCGGTAATTAATTAATGTATAATGAAATATATTGCAATTGGATTCCTGATTATTTTGAGCCTTAAGAGTTATTCTCAAAGAGTCGAAAGGTTTACAGATTCCCTGACAGTAAATTTAGAAAGGACCTGGGTTGACATTAATGGTTCCCAGTTCACTGAATTAGGCAAAAACTGTGATTATGGTATAGAAGTCACATTTATGAAAAAAAGCAGTCAAGCAGTTGTATATCAATGCCATGAAGGAGAATGGAAGAAATTTGACTACGAATACAAGGTAATCACCAAAAATGAAGAACATTTCGTTGAATTTTATGAAACCCGAGTGGAAAGCGTATTCTGGTTCTTTAGAAAAAAGGTGAAAGCTAAGGTTGAAAACTATGAGTTTGAAGTCCAGATGCTTTCAAATGATGAAAACAACTTTGTTACGGTCTTAACATTATATGATTATTCGAATAAACGAAATTATACATTACGAAGTATTGATTAATTTAATATGAATTTTATTAAAGAATGGGGGTTAATAGCAGGAGTAGCCGGAATAGGCCTTGGAGTCTTTCTTGTTCTTTTTAGAGAAGTAATAAGAAAGAAAATATTTCCCCTGCTTACGAAAAAGCAAGGGTTTCAATTAATTATCATCTTTATGCTACTCGTATGGTCGATTGCATCATTTTCGCTTTACATATACTTCAATCAATCAGGCGGACAAAACGGTCTGGAATATAAGGGGACATCAAAAAAGACCAGTTGGGATTACAAAAAATCTGTTTTTCAAAAACTTATTGACTTAGTTGGCAAAATCTCCGCAAATTCAGGAAATGATGAAACCCTAAGAGAACTTAAACCACAATTTGATGAATTTTATGAAGGAAGTATGATATATGCGGAATCAAACGATAGTGAATTATTGAAGAGAATGATGATACTGCGAAAAGATTACGAAAACACTTTGGAAGGCAAAAAAGACTATTATAAGCCAGAAAAGCTTAAACAATCGTGTCAAAAACTAATTAAACAGTTACATACAACTATATCAAAAGGAGATCTAAAAAATTAAACTACCGCCAACAATTAGGTAACAAACACAGTGAAGCCCACAGGATGCCGCAAGCGATTGGTAGCCGGTCACTGTGTTTTTAGCTTGTTTGACCAATCCTAAAGCCCTGCTGTTTCGGGAAAAGAAGTGGCATAACAGCCCTCCCATAATGCTTTATTTCAAAAAGATGGGAAACCAGCGCCCGGTTTCTGCTTTATTTCAAAAGATTGGGAAACCAGCTCCCGGTTTCTGCTTTATTTCAAAAAGATTGGGAAACCAGCTCCCGGTTTCTGCTTTATTTCAAAAAGATGGGAAACCAGCTCCCGGTTTCTGCTTTATTTCAAAAGATTGGGAAAACCAGGGCCCGGTTTCTGCTTTTTTTCAAAAAGATGAGAAAAACAGGGCCCGGTTTCTGCCTCTTTTCAAAAAGGTGGGAATTTACATTGTCAACAAGGCTTTTTTTCTAAAGAAGTGGAATTTACATGCTCCGATACCGTTTTTTTCTAAATATGCGATGAATTAACTCCTCACCGGTTGGCGTTTTTTCAAAAAAAAAAGTGATCGTGAAGCATTGGTGCATATTTTCCATGAGTATATGCAATTTATAAGTAATATTATTATATTACAGTTGATATATTTAATATTTTAACATTTTAACCACCAATAATTATGATACCAGATATCATTACAAGTAGCCAGGTTGGAGATGTAAATACTCTTGCCAAATCCATTCTCAACGATTTTGACAATCGTGATTTTTCGAC
>SDBV01009631.1_pt1 | contig 12809 bp, 9 predicted proteins | sample 2277081 | NCBI WGS metagenome assembly SDBV01 (sample SAMN10402039, study PRJNA504765) | marine sediment metagenome | isolation source: marine sediment core GS10_PC15, 223 cmbsf | place: Arctic Ocean: Southern Knipovich Ridge | collected 2010
ATCTCTTGAATTCTGCTGCAACTGCTTCTAGGTCTGACATAGGGGCCTCCTTGGTTGGATTTGCCCCCATTTTCGAACAATTCAGAACAAAAAATCACGCACCCTCACCGGAAGGACACGTTCCTCCAGTCAAGCATGTGATTCCTCCAATAACTCCAATGGTAACCCATAACCAGGGAAAATCTTTCTGTTTGATGGAATTACCACTTTCCAGAGAAGACATGGAAGTATGCGCAGAATTCAGCATCTCAATTGGGTTGCCATTCGCATCATACCGCTTTCCAAAAATGCCCAAGTTGTCTTCATCTTGGTCATCACTTTCCCAAACAACTACAAAGCCACCATCCGAAAGTCCTGTGATGCTGGGATCCCCATAGTAATACCTAGTGAAAGTGTTGACTTGGAATTCGTTCCCTACAACAGTTCCATTCTGCCCATACCGTTGTCCAAAAATGCCAGGGGTAAGGGGGGCATCACTATCCCAAACAACGACAAACCCCCCATCATTCAAAGATGCAACGGATGGGTCCTTTTGATCATCCACAATACGGAAGTTGACTTGGAACTCGTCCCCTACAAGAGTTCTATTCTGGCCATAAAGCTGTCCAAAAATGCCATCAGCATCTCCATCTTGGCCGAAGCTTTCCCAAACAACGACAAATCCTCCATCCGAAAGTCCTGTAATACTGGGATCGTCCTGTTGAGAAGAGATGTATGTATTGACCTGAAATTCTCCCCCTACTTGCACTCCTGAAGAGTCATATCTTTGTCCGTAAACACCATCGAGAGATCCATCTTGGTCAGGACTATCCCAAACAATGGCAAATCCCCCATCCGAAAGTGCTGTTATGCTGGGATTCTGTTGGTCAGATGTGGTGTAAGAGTTGACTTGGAACTCGTCCCCAACAAGAGTTCCATTCTGCGCATATCGTTGCCCAAAAATGTCAAAAGCACTTGTTTCTCCGTTCCCGTTTTGCCAAGTGATGACAAACCCTCCATCATTGAGGGATGCAATGCTTGGGTACTTTTGGTCGTCTGTGGTGTAGTTGTTGATCTGGAACTCTACTCCGCTTTTCACTCCGGTGCTGTCATACCTCTGTCCGTAGATACCCTCGAGATCTCCATCTTGGCCGAAGCTTTCCCAAACAATGACAAATCCTCCATCCAAAAGTGCCGTTATGCTAGGATTTTGTTGATCAGATGTGGTGTAAGAGTTGACTTGGAATTCGGTGCCCACGGCTTGGGCGTGGCTGTGCATAAGCGAGTAGGCGGTGATGCTGAGAATGGGGTGTTTGTGGAGAGTGAGGCTGAGGGCGGCTTCTCTTGAGCTAATGTGGCGCGAGAGTTCCGAGAGACCTGGAGCCATGGCGAGAAGGCCAAGGGCAATGCCCGTAGTTTTACCGGCTTTTGCTTCGAGCTTTTGGAGGTATTCTTGCTTACTCACCTTTTGCGGAGAGGAGAAGATCCATCCCTTATCGACAAAGTAGCGTGCTTTTCCTTGGCTAAGCTCAATCCATGCTCCTCTCGACTCTCTTGAGAGAGCCTTGCGGAGGTTTTGTTTAGAAGAATAGGAAACTGAATGGTAGTGGTAGGTGGTTTTTTGTTCCTCTACGATCTTGATGAGATCAAAGGGAAGGCTCGAAAGGTAGCTCTGGACCTTTTCTTTGGAAGATAATCTCTCTCCTTGAAGGGAATACCCATCGTTTGTCTGTTGTAAATGGAAAGTGTGTTGAGAATAGATTGTCATAGCTCAATTCCTTTGTGGTTACTGGACTTTGAGTCCTTTCATTTTGGCAAATGCTTTTGCTAGTTCGTCTGGGCTTTTGAATGCTTCCACATCTTGGAGAATTCCTTGTGCTTCTAGGATGCTCATCCGCTCATCTGGGTTGACGGTGAGTAGCCCTTGGATCACTTGCATGAGCAGCTCTGGGACTGCTAGATTTTGGAGCTCTTTTGTGAGGGTCCTTTCAAAGAAGGAGGCACCGCGCTTACTCACAACATCCCAGCTGGGTCCTCCAAAGCTATTGCGTTGCTTGACGATTTTGAGAAGAGAAGCTCCCACAGCCCAAGCTTCTGCCTTCTCTGCCGAAATAGGAGGCATCTGTTTTCTGTTGAAAATACCTGCCGTAAACGCAAGTCTTTCAGGAGAAAAAAATGCCCAATCCCCTTGTGCAGACCTTGTGAGCTCTCCTTCTGGGAGTTCTTGGGTACACCCAAAGTCAATGATGTAGAGGTTTCCCTCCTTATCCATCATGAAGTTGTCAGGTTTGATATCAAAGTGATAGATGTCCTTCTCTTGCATCAGGGCAACTCCATTGAGAAGACCTTTAGCGACATGAATCAGGATTTTGCCGCGCATCTCTTTTTCATGTATGTAGAGCTTTTTCATCAAACAATCTCCATCTCCAAACCCAGCGAGTAACATGAATTGGTACAAAACCTTCTTCCCCTTGCTGTCAATCGATTCAAATTCATCGTAGAAAGGGATGATGTTGGGGGTGTCGGCGAGCTTTTTTAAGAAAGCACCCTCCTGCTTAGATTCCCTGATCCCTCTTTCCCCTTTGATTTTTTTGACAGCAAAGTAGTGGGTCATATCCTTCAGCTTGGCTATACGTACTCTTCCATACGCTCCCTTTCCAAGCTGGAATTTTACTTGACTCTCCCCAGCAAGAAAGGGAATGACAACTCCAGTATGTTGGAGAATATGCTTGGCATCTTGCTTAGAGACTTTCGTATGGAGCTGGTAGGTGTGTCTTCCCTTCTCATTTCCGATCTCAGTATAGCCCTGCTTTCTGAAGTTCATGACCTTTAGTTTTAGCTCATTACGCATAGGAACATACTCAAGAGCATCTTCAGGGATTACAGTTTCAGGAAGATCTGAAAATGTTCCTCCAAAATCTTTTGGTTTTCTTTTTTCAATTGAAGGAAAAAATGTTTCATCGCTTGGGGGATAATTTTTTTTGTCATTTGATGAAACTAGAAGATTCTCTTCCGTTTTACTTTCAGAGGAATTGATATTGATGCCCGATTCCAAAGGAATAGATTGTTCTTTTTTATGCCTTTTTCGCAGCATTACAAATGCTCCACCTCCGATACATGTCATTGCCCCCAAAGACCCAAGAGTAATCCAAAGCCATGTGAGATCAGATTTTTCTAAAGAGGGGTCATGTTTATTTGGCTTGGAATCCTCTTTTAGATTTGATGAGAAATGAGTAGACTGAATTGTCTTGCTGTTTAAAGAAGTCAATGAACTCATCTTTTTTTGGGTAAAAGATTTACTCGATAAAGTTTTAGTGCTTGTGGGTTTGATTAAACTATTGCCTGAGTTCGAAGATGTCTCGGATGAATTTAAGGTTGGGGTATTGTTTGTAGAGGAAGAGGTAAAACTGGGTGATGGGGTAAAGCTTGGGGTAAGTGAGGTCATATTTTCGATACTTGCTTGACTAGAGTTTGAAGCTTGACTAGTCGATTGTCCTAAGGAAGAAGATGTCTCAGATGAATTTAGGGTTTGAGTATTGCTTGGGGCAGAAGAGGTCGTGTTTTTATAATAGGGTATCGGAAGAGGATTTCCTAAGGCATCGAATCTTTTTGCATAGATTCCGCGCCACTCGCCATTGTAGAAAGTCTCCCACGTCACAACAAATCCACCATCAGCAAGCCGAGCAACTTTCGGGTCTTGTTCAAAAACACTTGGATAGAAAGTGCTGATGGGAAAATCTTCTCCAATCGGGAAGAAAGTAGCATTGAATAGTCTTCCATAAATTTGAGCCGCCATGCTCCATACTACGACAAGATTTTCATTTGAAAGAGTAGTTGCTGATGGGGAATGAGAGCCAGATGGAGTGGAATTGATTTGGAACACATTACCTATCCTATGCCCCGAATTGTTATATCTTTGCCCAACGATCATATCGATACTAGAATTTAGATCAGGTTCCCATCCCAGTGCTAAAAATCCCCCATCTTGCAAGGATGTAATCTCCATCCCTAATGATGACCCATCTGTTTTATCGTTTAATTGGAATTCGGTGCCTAAGAAGTCTCCTGAAAGGTTAAATCGCTGACCTAAAACATAGCTACTATTTGTCCATGTAATAACAAATCCCCCTGCGGTGAGAGGTGCAATATTTTGCCAGCTTTGGTCTCCTTGGGTGTAGTTATTTACGCGAAATTCAGAGCCTGTTTTATTGCCATTTGTATCAAATTTTTGTCCAAAAATTCCATAGCCATCACCATCTTGGTATTGACTCCGCCAAGTAATTACAAGCCCTCCATCTGAGAGCGAAGTAATTGATGGCAATTGTTGCTTGTCTGCTTGATAATCATTAACAATAAATTTTACTCCATCTGGCATTCCTGAAGCGGTATACTTTTGCGCAAAGATTTCCTGTAAAGTTGACACCCATTGAGAGTTATCGAGACCATCCCATGCAACTACAAAGCCTCCGTTTGGCAAATTTGTGATATCAGGATTGAAACCATTGTTGCTATCACTGATTTGGAATTCATCTCCCATTGGAGATCCTAATGTATCGTATTGTCTGCCAAAAATGCCCTCTTCTCTCTCATCTGCAAATCTTGCCCATACAATCACAAAACTCCCGTTTGAGAGTCCTATTGTTTTTGGGTTGTGATCATTTCCATATGAGCTTGAATTAACTTGGAACTCAGTGTTGACGGTTTGAGCATAGGCTTGGCTCTGCATAAGCGAGTAGGCAGCTAATCCGAGCATTGGATACTTGTGGAGGGTGAGGCCGAGGGCGGCTTCTCTTGAGCCGATGTGGCGTGAGAGTTCTGAGAGGCCTGGAGCCATGACGAGAAGGCCAAGGGCGATGCCCGTAGTTTTGCCGGCTTTTGCTTCGAGCTTTTGGAGGTATTCTTGCTTACTCACCTTTTGCGGAGAGGAGAAGATCCATCCCTTATCGACAAAGTAGCGTGCTTTTCCTTGACTAAGCTCAATCCATGCTCCTCTCGACTCTCTTGAGAGAGCCTTGCGGAGGTTTTGCTTAGAAGAATAGGAAACTGAATGGTAGTGGTAGGTGGTTTTTTGTTCCTCGACGATCTTGATGAGATCAAAGGGAAGGCTCGAAAGGTAGCTCTGGACCTTTTCTTTGGAAGATAACCGCTCTCCTTGAAGGGAATACCCATCGTTTGTCTGTTGTAAATGGAAAGTGTGTTGTGAATAGATAGACATAGCTCAATTCCTTTTTTGTGTATGACTGAAGCTGAAGAGAGGAAAGATAAATGAACTTTGACTCAGCACTTCAATTTTTCAATAACGCTCAGATCCTTTGTTGGAAGGGAAAAAACAGTTTCTCTATTTCAATCTATAATTTCAAGTATTCTGTTAGAAATTCATTGTTGTGATAGAGTAAAAGAGGTGATGGTGTCATTACTGATCTTATGACGTGGCGACAAGTATGGAAGAGTGTTTAGAGGGCAGAAGAGAGGCCTTTTTGCTCTTTACCTTCATCGACAATTAGTACAAGCAAAATAGAATCTTGGACTGAGTAAAGAATGCGATAGCCTCCAACCCGTACTCGAACAGATAGGAGGTTTTTTATTCTCTTGCAGTTTTTTGCAATCAGAAGGTTGTGGATTATCTGCCAAAGAGTCAATTTCTTCAAGCTGAGTAAACACAGCAGCTAAAATGAGCTCCCGCATCGTAACACCTAATCTCGCACTGGCCATTTTTAGGTACATATGCTCATCAGGAGACATGTCCAATGTTAGTCTTGACTTTTCTTTCATGTTCAACCCTCCACTTTTACTTACGATTATACAGACGCCTCATTTTGAGATTGTTGAATAATTCAAAAGCCTAGATTCAGAGGACAAGGGCGGACTTTACTTGGAATATGTAGTGTATAGAAATTGATTTAGGAAGTTCGAGTGACTTTAAATTACACAAACAGTTGTTGTTCAAATGGGAGCAAAAGCAGCCAAAAGTTCACCCCAACTTGAGTTTTTCATCAGTTCCATGGTATTCTCTGTAGTATGGCGACAAGCACGGAAAAGATTTTAGAGAGCAGAGGCGAGTATAAATACGGCTTTGTGACGGAGGTGGAGAGCGAGTCGATCCCGAAAGGATTGAACGAGGAGACGATTCGGCTCATCTCGGCCAAAAATGAGGAGCCCGATTTCTTGAGAGCCTTCCGCTTGAAGGCGTATAAGCGGTGGCTCCAGATGAAAGAGCCCCATTGGCCCAATCTCACCTATTCTCCCATCGACTATCAGGGTATCACCTACTACTCAGCCCCGAAGAAAAAACCAAAGCTAGGAAGTCTCGACGAGGTCGATCCTGAAATTCTCAAGACGTTTAAGAGACTAGGGATCCCTCTAGATGAGCAGAAGAGGTTGACGAATGTGGCTGTCGACATGATCTTCGACTCGGTTTCGATCGGGACGACGTTTAAGAAAAAGCTCGAGGAAGCAGGGGTTGTTCTCTGCTCGATATCGGAAGCGGTCCACAAATATCCAGAGCTGATCGAAGAATACCTGGGAAGTGTTGTCCCCATTGGAGACAATTTTTTTGCCACACTCAACGCTGCTGTTTTCACAGATGGATCTTTTGTCTACGTTCCTAAGGGAGTCCGCTCCCCTATGGAGCTTTCGACCTACTTCCGGATCAATGACCAAGAGTCGGGGCAGTTTGAACGGACTTTGATCATCGCCGAAGAGGAGTCGTATGTGAGTTACCTCGAAGGGTGTACAGCGCCCGCTTTTTCGAAAAACCAACTCCATGCCGCAGTTGTGGAGCTTATAGCTCACAAGAAAGCCGAGATCAAATACTCAACAGTCCAGAACTGGTATGCAGGAGACCGAAAAACGGGAGAGGGGGGTGTCTACAACTTTGTCACGAAGCGGGGGAGTTGTTTGGGTGATGACTCAAAGATCTCCTGGACACAGGTCGAGGTAGGAGCCGCAATTACCTGGAAATACCCGAGCTGCTTGCTGATCGGAGACCGTTCTCAAGGGAAGTTTTTCTCGGTTGCTCTCACAAATGGGAAAATGCAAGCCGATACAGGGACCAAAATGATCCATTTGGGAAAAAATACCTCCTCTACGATCATCTCCAAAGGGATTTCTGCCGATACCTCTCACAATACCTACCGAGGTCTTGTAAAAATCTCCCCCAAGGCCGAAGGGGCGAGAAACTATACCCAGTGTGACTCAATGCTAGTCGGGGATGAGTGCTCTGCCAATACCTTCCCGTATATCGAAGTGCAGCACGAGTCGGCCCAGATCGAACATGAGGCTTCAACTTCGAAGATGAACGAGGAGCAACTTTTCTACTTTCAGTCGCGTGGAATCGGGAGGGAAGAGGCAATCCAGATGGTCGTCAATGGATTTTGTAAAGAGGTCATCCAGGAGCTTCCTCTCGAATTTGCGGAGGAGGCAAAACAGTTATTAACCTTAAAACTTGAGAATTCTGTTGGATAAATTACTGGAAATACGAGATCTCCATGCAAATGTGGAAGGAATACCAATCCTCCGCGGGGTTGATCTGACGATCCACAAGGGGGAGATCCATGCTCTTATGGGACCCAATGGGGCGGGAAAATCCACTCTGGCAAAGATTGTAGCCGGACACCCAGCTTATGAGGTGACCTCGGGAGAGATCTTGCTTGAGGGGGAGGATCTTTTAGAAAAAAAGCCTGAAGAGCGCTCTGCCCTCGGTCTTTTCATGAGCTTCCAGTATCCTCCCGAAATTGCGGGAGTCACCAACTTCCACTTCCTCCACCAAGCCCATACTGGAAAGAGAAAGGTTCTCGGGCATCCTCCTCTCTCTGAGGAGGAGTTTGCTATGCTTCTTAGTAAGATGATGGAAGTTGTGAAAATGCCCCCGATTTTCAAAGACAGGAATGTCAATGAGGGATTCTCAGGAGGAGAGAAAAAGCGGAATGAGATTCTCCAGATGGCAGTTCTGGAACCTAAAGTTGCCATTCTCGATGAGACCGACTCAGGACTCGACATCGATGCAATACGCGTGGTGGCAAGTGGAGTCAACACCCTTCACAATTCTGAGAAAGGTCTCTTACTCATCACCCACTACCAACGTCTTCTCGACTACATCAAGCCCCATTTCGTCCATATTTTCTCAGATGGAAAAATCGTCCGATCTGGTGATGCGACTTTAGCTCTTGAACTTGAAAAATTGGGATATGAACCCCTTCTTGCCCATGTCTGAGAATCTAACCACCCCTTTTGAAACCGCTATCCAAGCCCTTTTTTCTAGTGGAAATTCCATCCAAAAAAAGGCGTGGGACCGCTTTTGCTCTATGGGGCTTCCCAAAAATCGAGATGAGATGTTCCAGTATGTACGGTTAAGGGACCTTTACAACCGCTCTTTTCTCCCTTTTTCTTGTGCAGAACCTCCCAAAGAGCCACTTCCTGGTTTGGTTTTTGTGAATGGCGTCTACCGAAAGGAGTTCTCCACCTTTCCAGAAGGGGTTATTGCCCTCCCCCTAACCGAGGCGATGACTACCTACTCCACTTTCCTTCAAAACCGATTGGAAACCCTCCTGGAAGAAGAAAAGGACCCCTTTGCCCTTCTCAATCTCGCCCTTTTTTCTGAAGGTCTTTTTCTCTATATCCCTCCAAAAAAGGTTCTAGAGGCCCCTCTATCGCTTTTCTACTACATGGACCCATCTGAAAGCCAAGTAGCCGCTTTTCCAAGAGTCCACCTTTTTGTCGGGAAGGAGGCATCTGTCACCTTGGAATGCTCAATGGCTGGCTCCATGAACAATAGTTGGCAAAATAGCGTCCTCGATCTTGTACTGGATGAGCAGAGTCAGTGTACTCTCCAGTTTACCTCTCATGAGATCCCTTCGAGTTGGCACTTAGAGGCGATCCGAGCAAGTTTAAAGCGAAATAGCTCTCTTAAAACGGTTTCTGCAAACCGTGGAGGAGCCACCTCGCGCCAAGACTACCATGTCCAACTTGTTGGAGAGGGTGCTGAGGCCTCTCTTTTTGGTGTTTGGCATTTAACAGAGAAATCCCACCACCATGTCCATGTTTTGATGGAACACAAGGCCCCCTACTCCCGCTCGAACCAAACATTTAAGGGAGCCCTTACGGGGACGTCTCGGTCGAGTTTTGAAGGGAAAATCTATGTACATAGAGAAGCGCAAAAAACAGAGGCGTATCAACTCAATTCCAATCTCCTTCTCGACAGAAAAGCTTCTGCAAACAGCAAGCCAAATCTCGAAATCTTTGCCGATGATGTGAAAGCTTCCCATGGTGCGACAGTAGGACAGCTCGATCCCGATTCTCTCTTCTATCTAAAGACTCGCGGAATTCCTGAGTCCCAAGCAAAGAGAATGCTTGTCGAGGGCTTCCTTCTCGAAATTTTTGATCATTTCTCCTCTCCACATTTCAAACAAAAAGCCTATGACAACTTCTTTAGACCTGCGTAGTGATTTTCCCATTCTCGAAAGAAGGATCCAAGGCCACCCTCTGGTCTACTTCGACTCGGCTGCTACCACCCTCAAGCCAACGCCGGTAATTGAGGCGATCTCCCACTTTTATACTTACTCATCAGGACCTGTCCATCGTGGGGTCTATACCTTATCAAGAGAAGCAACCGACCAATACGAAGCGGCTCGTAGGAAAGTGCAACATTTTATCGGTGCCGATTCTCCAGAAGAGATCATCTTCACAAGGGGGACAACCGCCTCTTTGAATCTACTGGCCCACTCTTTTGGGCAAGCCTTTTTACGTCCTGGTGATGTTGTCCTTCTATCCGAGATTGAACACCACTCAAACCTTGTCCCTTGGCAGATGTTGGCAGAAAGACGTGGGGTTGTCCTCCGGTATATCCCTGTAAACGATGCAGGAGAGCTCATCATCGACGAATTTTTCAATCTCCTCGATCGGAAAGTAAAGCTGATCAGCCTTGCTCATATTTCGAATGTCTTAGGGACCCTCCACCCCGTAAAGACTTTGATTGAGGCTGCCCATCGGATGGGGGCTTTCGTCTGCCTTGATGGAGCGCAGTCAGCTCCCCATCTCCCCCTTGATGTCCAGGAGCTCGATGTCGATTTCTATGCGTTTTCTGGGCATAAACTCTATGGACCTACAGGGATTGGAGTCCTCTACGGAAAACGGGATCTTCTCTCTCAAATGCCCCCTATTGAAGGAGGGGGAGACATGATCGAGCAGGTCACCCTCGAAAAAACGACCTATGCCCCTCTACCATTTAAGTTCGAGGCAGGCACTCCCATGGTTGCCCAAGCGATCGGCTTAGGAGCTGCAATTGACTATGTAGAAACAATTGGAATGGAGAAGATCGCTGCTTATGAGGCGAAGCTTCTCAATTATGCAACAAATAGGCTTTCTGCTGTGCCTGGTGTAAAGCTGATTGGCACCGCGAGGAAGAAAGGGGCGATCATCAGCTTTGTCATCGACGGGACCCATCCCCTTGACCTAGCAACTCTTCTCGATTGCCGAGGCATCGCAGTGCGCACCGGCCACCACTGCAGTCAGCCCACCATGGAGCGCTTTGGCCTCTCCCACACAGCCCGCCTCTCCTTCGGTATCTACAACACTCTCGAGGAGATCGACACCCTCATCTCCACCCTCAAGTCCCTCCTCCCCCTCGTCCGCCGAGCATAATCTTCTCAACGTTCCTATGTAACCAAACTCTTGTATAAACCCATTCTCAGTATATTTTAACCCACCACAGAGATCGAAAGAGAGGGATCTTAGCCCAAGTGCCCATCCTCAGGCACAAAGTAGGTGGTGTTCTTACTCATCCCGCAGAGGACAATGACTACGCAAACTTTTTACTAACAAGACACAAAGCTTCAACACAAAGGCACAAAGGCACAAAGGCACAAAGGATTTCTTAAATCCGGCCTCCTCCTCGTAAGAGAAGTTTCCCTTAAGGAAAAAGACCCTTCGGGTCAGGCCGGATTCTTCGTGTCTTCGTGTCTTTGTGTTGAGTCTTTGTGTCCTTTGTGCCTTCCGTTCTCGTTATTTCCCGGTAGGAGGCATGCAAGAGCCTGATATGCTTGTGTCTGAAGACCAGAGTCTTGGGTTTTTTAACCCAAGTTCAGTGATTTCTCATCGTGGAGTTTGCAAATTCTCCACTACAAATGCATTCGAAATCATATCTTTTTCACTATCAGTATGTTGAAAATTCAAGATTTTTAACGAAAATCCCTCAATTCATTGGAAATAAAAGCTATATGTAAATTTCCTGGGCTCGAGGTTCCACTGAACTTGGATTAGGTATCTCGACGTGTGAGTAGCCTTCAGGTTATGGGAGTCGTGCGAAGAGGCGGGTGGCCTCTGCTTCGTCTATGGGAACGAACTTGTTCCACTCTTCTTCGTAGCTGTAGACTTGGGGTGCTGCGATGTCAAACCACCAACCGTGGAGACGGAGAGTCTGACTTTCAAGTCGTTTGCAAACGTCGGGGTAGTGAGAGAGATGCTCGATTTGTTTGAGGACATTGATCTGAGAGAGTTGATTGAGAGGAGAGAGAGAGGGGTCAAGAGAAAGGCCCTTTTGGTACTCTTCAAGAGAGGGGAGTCCATACTGGAGCCAAGACTTTAAATGGGAAGGGGAGAGAGATTCAAGATCGTCGAGTAGAGCCTGCATCGCCCCACACTCTGAGTGGCCGCAGATGATGATATCGGATACGTTTAAGGAGAGAAGAGAAAACTCGAGTGCAGCTCCCACACTCGTCTCTTGGTCGTTTTTGTCTGAAGAGGGGACGAGGTTCCCTACATTACGCACAACAAAAAGATCTCCTGGGTCTGTTGAGGCAAAAAGATTGGGGACAACACGGCTATCTGCACAGGCAATCATCAGTGCATCGGGTTGTTGCTCTTTGGCGAGTTTAGAAAAAAGCGTTTGCTTCTCTTTTGTCAACTTTGTTTGGAAATCGACAATTCCCTGAATTAATTTTTTCATTCGATTGACAGCACGGCTACCCGGTACTTTAGTATCGGGAGGAAGTATCGCTCCTTTTTTTTGAAAGCAGATAGTAGACTATTGTGTTTATTACGAAAAGGATAATTTTTCCAATGGAACACCTCCACCAACATACAGCCGCTCCCGCTGTTCAAGAAAATTGCACTAAAAATGGAAAAACTGTTTTTAAATAAAAACTGCAATTATTTTGGGCGATAAACAACCCTCTAACTCCCTTGTGATCAATCTTTTTCTTCAATAAATCTGCGCTCAAGAACCAGGAATACTTTTTTCAAGCACCATCGCTAGGAACTGTCTTCAGAAACTATAAATCCCTTACAATTAACCGCTCATGCCCTGCCAAAGAGCCTGCTATGACTCAATAAACCCTAAAAAGAAATAGCTCCTAAGTCTTTCCCATAGCGCCCGACGTGTTCTTAAACACTTGAACGCAGCCTGAAATAGACCGCTGCTGCGTACCCTTGTGATCAATCTGTATGCTCAAGGGATGACACAGCCAACGATTCTTGGTTTTCTAACAGGGATAGGGGTTGAGATTTCCTCTGGTCAAGTGAATCATATTCTTTTGGACGAAGCGGAGAAATTTTCAGAAGTAAGCGAGAAAATTTTGGAGGCTGGACTGAATGAAGCCCCCTATGTCTGGACAGACGATACAGGAGCAAGACACCAACACAAAAATGGCTACTGCACTCATATTGGTGGGGAGTTCTTTGCCTACTACAAAACAACCTTTAGTCCCGACTTCAGACGTAAAAATCCATAACTCCTTGATAAAAAGACCATTACAAAAAACCGAAGGCACTACACAATTTCCCGCACCGATTCATTCCTAATTACTCCAATAGCTTGATATATCTTCTTGGCTTTG
>SDBV01009632.1_pt1 | contig 12807 bp, 12 predicted proteins | sample 2277081 | NCBI WGS metagenome assembly SDBV01 (sample SAMN10402039, study PRJNA504765) | marine sediment metagenome | isolation source: marine sediment core GS10_PC15, 223 cmbsf | place: Arctic Ocean: Southern Knipovich Ridge | collected 2010
GTTTGTATAGCATGATCATCAAATCTCATAGTTATCCACCCCTTTAAATTATCCCCAACATCAGAAGTTAAATAAAAAGCATATGCCCCATCACCAATACTAAATCCTGCAGAAACTAAACCAATTAAAAAAATTCCAATTCCTAAAGCACTAAAATATTTTTTCATCCTCTTTCAATTCAGAAACAAAACAGATTTATAAATCTTTTTTATTATTTCTTCTATAAAAAACTTATTATTTATTTAATAACTCTTCATGAAAAATTAAATGTAATAAAAAATCTCTCAAATTATCATCGTCTCTTTTAGTAGATAATTTTGTTAGACTCATATATTTTTCAAACGCACCAGTTTTAATAATTAGTAATGGAAACTTAAACTTTATCAATAACCAATTTACCAAAAGTCTTGTCGTTCTACTATTTCCATCAACAAAAGCATGTATTCTCTGATGCTGATTATGAATAAATCCTAATTGCTTCAAACATTCTTCCCTTGTCTTAATATTATTAAATTGCTCACAAAATTTTTCAAGTTCAATAATAACTTTTCCTGGAGGAGTTGTTTTGAAAGTTGACTATGAACGTATCAAAAATAAGATTGGGAAAACAATTTAAATACTTTTTACTCATTTTAGATAATGGAAAGAATAATAGTAAAAAATAATGAGGTGCTGGTTAATTCAAAGAATAAAAAAACAATTGAGAAAGCAATTAAACAAGTTACTGCATTCTTTGGGAAAAAGAAAATCAGTTTTCAGATAGTATTTCTAAAAAAAAGAAAGGATTTTAATAAAGTAGTTGGATATAAAACTAAAAAATGGATGGTTGCACATACAACAGGAGACGACATAATTTATATTTTTGATAAGAGCGTTTTTGATAAGGTTTCAAAACACAAAAAAGAACTATTTTATTCGACTCTTGTTCATGAAATTACCCATGTATACACTTATCAATGTTTATGGTTTATGAATCCTATTTGGTTAACAGAAGGTTTAGCATATGTTGTTGCAGAACAAATAAAAGAAATTAAGAGATATAGAAGAAGAGATATTACTAAGGCTCATTATGAAAATGAATGGTATAACCTCTCTGCATATAGCACTTCAGCTTATTTTGTAGATTTTTTAATCAAAAAATATGGGATGAAAAAATTAATGGGTTTGATTAAAAATTTAGAAGAGTTTGAAAAGAAAAACAGTTTCAACGCAAAATTTAAGGAAGTTTATGGTTTTTCATTTATAAAAATTGGAAGAGATTTTTATGAAAAATTTATTCCTTCTAAAAAATATTGTTGGTTAATTAATTAAAATTTCTCCAAGCAAAAAAATCTTTTCTAAACTTCTTTTAGAAAAAGAAGGCAAAACGGAACTCCCCATTTTCTTTTTGCCCCAAAGGGGTACTCTTCGAGCAGAAAAAAGAAACAAAAAGCGGGCTTATCTCTCTAATGCATTGGTCGTCCCACCGTCCTCCCCCAACCTGAAAAGAAAAATTAAAACTCTGCGAAATTATTTCATAATTTCTTGCCACGCCTTGCAGGCTCTCGGCTTCGCCTCGGATCAAGCAACAACAGTTAAACAGAAAATCCTTGCAGAATTTTATCCAAATTAATTTTACGAGGTCACTAACGTTCCGCTCTGTAAAATTAACCTCTCATAACCAAATGTTATATTCAATTTTTGGATTACTTATTTTCTTTTAGAAAAAGAAACAAAAGAGAGGGGCTTAGTCCTTCGGACATTTACACTCACTTCGTTCGATATTTATTAGAAGGGGCGTCAGTGCTTTGCACATATAGTCTTTTTCTGCGGAAAAAGAAATTTTATCTTTCATTTCATCATCATCAAAAAATTTTTGACAACTCATTTATTGAAGAAATATTATAATCTGCTTTATCACAAATTTCTCCTTTTCGATTAATAAATACAGTTTTCCATCCTAACTCCGAAGGAGGAATTATATCAGTTGCTAACCCATCTCCGACCATTACAATCTCACTCGGGTTGAGATTTTTTCCCTTAGATAATTTTAAAAATATTTCTTTTTGAGGTTTTTTGAATCCAACCTCAAAAGAAGCGATTATTTCTTCAAACAAGTCATCAGGAAAAAGTTTTATAACTCTTTCTTGAGCATAACTATCTACATTTGTAATAATTGCAAGAGTATATCCTTTTTCTTTCAAATTAATTAATGTTTCCAATACATCATCATAAAGAAAGATATTTGAATGGGCTTCATAATAAAGATCGGACACCTTTTCTAAAATAGATTCATCTTTTACACCCATAATTCTCATTTTTTCTAAAAATCTATCTTTATCATTTAAACTTGAAGAAACTTCTGCTTCCCCTTTTTTTAAAATAAATTCTTGTAATGTCATGGGCAATTTTGTTATTTTCAGAACTTCTTCATACAAATTAAATGGATAATCTGCAAGAGTTTGCCAAACATCAAAAGCAATTAACTTTACCATTTTATTTTATTCTCCCACGAAAGATATTAATAAATGTTTTTGGGATTCCCCTTTCCCAAGGTGTTTTATTAACGTCTAAAATATGAAGATTTCCTTCATAATAAGCTATACTATCTACAATTCCTCGGTCATAGAATGTCAATGGGATATTTCTATTTTCGTCCTCTATTTTTATTTGACGAAGTACAACTTCTCTTTGAAAATAATCTCTTTTATTCTTATGAGGATCAATAAAATTTAGGTTTCTTAGTGAATTAAGAATTTCTCTAGCAGATTCATCTACTGTGTTATATCCCTGATTTCCTAGTTCCTTAATTACCAAACTTTTACCTGCAAAAGGAGGGCCAGTTATGACTATTTTTTCCATAAATATTGAAAATATTTTTGGTATTTAAATATTACCCTTTTATAATAGTATTTTAGCCTAATTATTAGCGTAAATTCTCACCCTAAATGTTCTTTTCGAAAAGAACCAAAACAAGACGCTCCTTCTTTTCTTTTTTTATAAAAAGAAACAAAAAATCTACGCCTCTCTCGTCCTTCGGACATATACACTAGCTACACTCGGATTTATCAGTAATCCAAAAACTCTAAAATTTTCCTTCGGAACATTGCACTAAATTTTAGGTCTTCCCGTTGGTCAGACGAATATAACAACAGTTAAAGAGAAAATCCTTGCAGAATTTCCCAAATTCTTTTCCGTTCCACTCCAAAGAACTTTCTTTAACCAAATGTTAAATGAAATTTTTGAGAACGCCTACAAGTTAGAGTTAAAACAAAGAAATAAGAAATAATATTTTTTGGGGTGGGCTATGTATTAGAGAGACGCGCGCTTTTTTTGTTTCTTTTTTTCTAAAAAGAAGAACTTTTGCGGTAGATTTATTAAATACATACATTTGAGAAATTTATGAATAAACAATTAATTCTCATCGGAGGAGGAGACTATAGAAAGAATGAAAATATAGAAGTAGATGACTATATCTCAGGAATATTAGTTAAGAAAAGTAAAATATTAATTATTCCTTTTGCAGTAAAAGAAAGCGACCGTAGAGAAAGCAGAGTAAATTCGATAAAGGAAGTTTTCAAAAAAAGAGGGTTTATCAATTTTGAGACAATTGATGAAAAAAAAGATAGCTCGGAAATCATGAAAGGGAAAATAAAAAATTCCTCTGCTATTTTTCTAACAGGGGGAGACTCCAGGTTACTTGCAGAAACATTAAATAAAAATGACCTTATGAAATCGTTAAATACATTTCATGGTGTCATTATAGGATATAGTGCGGGGGCAATGATATTTCGAAATCCTATAAAAATTATTGGAGGGATAGATAAGGAATATAACCATACCGAATCAGTGAATCTTGGATTAGATTTGCTTAATTTTGTGATATCTCCACACTACAAAAACGATCAAGATAAAATTCTATTAGAGGAATCAAAGACTGATCCAATTTTAGGGATAGCAGATAAAAGTGCAGTAATCTTCAAAAATGGAAACTTATCGGTCATTGGAGAAGTCTTCTTATTTGAGAATATGAAAAAAGATAAACTTAATTCTTCCGAAGAACGATAATCATTCTTTCAGATTTATTTTTATCAAAATGACTAAAATCAAAATCCCAAAATATATCCACTATTTTGAATTGCCCTCGAGATAATGCAGTTATCTGTTCAGGAGTATAAAACTTTGCTAATTCTTCATCAATAAGAAATTCAATTTTCTTGTTTAATTTACTTTATTATATTTATAGGATATTAATACTTTTTAGTTCAAAATCTAAAATGAAGTAAAACAGGTGATGTTAACTTTACAGCTTACATTTTAGCTTTATAAAATTAACTATTTTTATAAAAAAAGTATAAATTCTATTAATTATATGTTTTTTCTAATATTCTTTTTTATTATTTCTTTCTTCTATAAAAAAGGAAAGTATAAATTAAAGCAATTAAAGAAATTGAAATTATTAAATTGTAAATTCCAAAAAACGGTAATTGAACTTGTGCAGGACAAATTATTCTATCACTAATATCTTGACATTTTGCCGATTTTCTAACACCATATAAATCCAAAGGATCATAACGAAACCAACCATCCTTAAGATAATAGTTTGGATTTGTAGGATCAGGATTAATTTTGGAAAAGTTATTATCAACATCCCAAACCCATAATGCAGAATATTCTCTTTCTAAAACACCATCATCACTGCAATCATCAATGGCAGTCTTTGCATAAACACATAGACCAATTTTGTTTATATCAACGCCATTATCACCGCAATCAGGATCCACATATGAACAATAAGGATTGCAAATATTATCACCGACGCTATTACAACAAGCATTATCTACACTACTATAGTCAAGCCCAGTAGCACAGCAACTTCCATCGGTACAACCGTCCACACTACAACTATCCCCACTATTAGTAAAATCACAATTCAAACTACATGTATCATCTAAACAAAGAGTTGTTCCCTCGGAACAAGGTTTAGCAATAATTTCATATTTACATAAAACAGAACATCCATCACCAGAAACTACATTACCATCATCACATTCTTCTCCAGTCTCCCTAAAACTATTTCCGCATATAGTATTTGCTCCACCACAATCAGGATCTGCGAACGCACAAGCAGGAGTACAAACACCATCACTCACTTCATTACAACAAGCTCCATCTTCAAAACTACAAGATAATCCCCCGCTACAAGCATCTGCTCCACTTCCCCAATCTTCACATGAACATCCTTCCCCTTCTTCACCATCACCATCATAATCACATAAAGCATTTCCACCATCAATATAGCAACAATTCAAACCACATGTATTGTCAGAACAAAGAGTTGTGCCTTCAGGACAAAGAGTTTCAATAATTTCCAATTCACATGTAGAAGAGCAACTATCACCATTATCAATCGGTTCACAAACATCTGGGTCACCTTTTAGGCATCCATCATCACATTCTTCGCCAAAATCCTCAACACCATTTCCACATAAATTACAATTCACTTCAGCAGACCAACCAGGAACACAAACATCACTTTCCCATGCACAACCACAGTTAGTATTCTCAATACACCTTGTATCTTCATCATATACAGAACCACAACCAGCCCAAGGATTACTAGCTTCCCCAACATTACAAGTATCAGCTTCACAAGATACCGGATTATCATAACTGCTACAAAGATTAATTCCAACGCATTCAATTACATCTTCTGAAACCTCAAGCAAAGGTAGACTACTTTGTAAATCATTATTATTGCTCAAGATTTCCACAGTAAAATAATATTCCGGGGGATTTCCATCTCCACGCATTCCTGCATCATCCTGATATTCAGCAATCCAAGTTCCTCTTGCAATGTTACCAGAAACTTGTTCATTTGACGGGTTTACATTCACATTATCCCTTCCCACATTATCCTCTTCTTTAATTACAAATGAAACTTCTTCATCATCATCACAATTTGCAGTTTGAACATTTAAGTAAATTAAAGTCCCTGCACTAACTGCCAACTCTCCCCAACTTGCAGAAGAAACCACACATTCTGAGGGAGCCACACATAAAGTTGTATCCCAAAAACATTGAGAATTACAAGCAAGTGTTCCAGTCCATCCAGAAACACCCTTCACACTTTCACAATCTTCATTATTTAAATTTACACCATCACATTCTTCACCAGAATCAATATTACCATTTCCACAAAGAGGAGTACATACACTTGGCTCTCCAACACATTCCCAATCATCTTCAATCTCACATAAAGAGGAACATCCATCACCATTATCAGTATTTCCATCATCACAAATCTCTGGACTTTCAATTGCCCCATCACCACATTGAGGTCCTGCCTCACTAACCTTTAATCTAGGAGTATCACTTCTTACAATCTCAGAAGAAGCACCATTAATCCATGCATCAAAATGATATTCTGGGTCACCATCAAGACCGTCACTCTGCCATTCAGCAATCCATGTAACAACAAGACTATCACCACTCATGGTGGCAGAACTTGGATTTGTTGTAACATTTTCATTAGAACTAAGAGCATCAAATTCCTCAATCTTAAAATCAATTTGTTCCCCATCACAATTGCTTCCATTAACAGTTAAACTTACTGTATCTCCTTCAATCGCAGTAGAAGTGCTCCACGATGCAGATGTCAATGAACATTCTGTAGGGACTTGACTAACTTTTAATCTAGGAGTATCACTCCTTACAATCTCAGAAGAATCGCTACTTAGCCATGCATCAAAATGGTATTCTGGAGGATCCGATTCCGGCCATCCTTCACTCTGCCATTCAGCAATCCATGTAACAACCAAACTATCTCCACTCATCACAGCAGAGCTCGGGTTCGTCACAACAGCATCATTAGTTCCAGGAAAAATATCATATTCCTGAATACTAAAATTAATTTGTTCCCCATCACAATTTTCTCCATTAACAGTTAAACTAACAGTATCACCTTCAACAGCAGACGAGGTGCTCCACGACGCAGATGTCAATGAACATGGAAGAGGAGGAGCCACACAAGAAGTTGTATCAAAAACACATGAATCATAACAAGAAAGTGTCCCAGTCCATCCTGTGCCATTAACACTAACACAATCATTTTCCCCTAAAGCTGTTCCATCGCATTCCTCCCCGAAATCAACAACATCATTTCCACACTCTTCAATCTGACAAGTTGAAGAACATCCATCTCCATCCTCTGTGTCTCCCACATCACAAGTTTCTGGAGATTCAATTATCCCATCGCCACACACAATAATTGCGGGAGGAATTGAACAACAAATTTTAGTTCCATAACTACTACTTGATAAATGTGCATTTATAGAATCTGAAAGAGTCACAATTAAGTATTCATCAACCCCACAATCCTCTGTTATTGTTCTACACCTTAAATCTCCATAACAAACCTCTACCCCATAATTACTTTCACTTGGAGATTCAGCATGAGCATTTGTGGAAGAAGACAAAGATAGAACTTTATTCAAACCATCACAAGTATGTGTTCCAGTAAAACTACAACATAAATAATTTGTATAACTTCCCTGATCATATAAAGCTCCATGAGCATTTGTTGAACTTGAAAGTTTCATAACAGTGTTTGCTGCAGAACAAGATGTCGTAATTGAACATGAATCTGCGGGAGGAGACCCTCCTGCTCGACATATTCCAAAATAATTCAATGGATCATTCGGAACATCTTCATCAACACATATTAAACCAGCATCGCATTCACCTGCATCCAACTCACATTCTGCTCCAACTCCTTTAGCAGAAATAAAATTTACAGAAAATAAAAACACACTTAAAAATATTAAAGTAAACACCAAAAACACTCTTTTTTTATCCATATTAATATTGTTAATGAAATGGGTTTTATAAATATTTTGTAGGTTGAAATATTGTTAATTTAAACTGTTGCCATACAGATATTATATCAATCAATTAATATTATCAATAACTTTCACATCATCCACTATAAAGTTGTGAAATTCCATTCCTAGAATGTCATCATAGTATTTATATGAAGAATAGCCTTCATAAGGATAATCATAATATGTTTCATCGTAGAGAACATATCCCGCTTCACAATCTGCTAGACCAGGGTTTGGATAATCTGCATGCACTGATTGTTCCATAATTGTTAATGGTTTTTGTATGCTTCTTGCAGAACCTGATGGGGCAATGAAATTTCTACCTTGTTCATGCGCAATTATAGCTTCATGAAATGTTCGTATCTTTGTCATTGAGTTATTTATTATTCCTTTTTCGTCTGAGTTTGTCCCAGTCCATCCTGCTAGATTCATCTTTGTATCTCTTGTCCAGTAAATCCAATCTTTATCTATTTCTAAATTTGTTCCATTTTCATTTTCATAAGTTTTATAATGTCTTTCAGAATCAGGAGTGTTTGCATTATCTTTTTGTATTAAAATTTCATTGCCCTTAATTAAATTTCCAGTATAACATCCAATGTTTGATTTGTAAATTGTTTCAATTTCATTCTGTTGTTCTGAAGTAAAATTTCCCCTTCCCAAAGGATCAATATCAATTATTTCAACACCCTTTAATTTATCTAAATCCCATTTTTCAAAGCCGGGATTTATTTCTTTCATGAAATTTCTAAAAGTTTCTTTTGTAATTCCTTCAATAGATAATTTATGTGGGCGAATTATTAAATCCAATGTGCTTTCTTCTGGCAAATTAATTGTTCTTGTATAGTTTTTATTTATATCTCCATCCTGAATAGTTTCTGCAATTATTTGCCCTTCTATGCTTCCATTTATTTCAAAATCAAAATTTCCATTAGCACCTGTTTTGACCTGTCCCAAGAAATTGTCTTGGGAAATGCTTCCTTCGTAAAGATTTATTTTTCCTAAAACACCTGCATTTGTTATATTATCTTCTAATGTTCCTGAATATTTTCTATTTTCTAATTCTTCCATATCTATATTTATTGTTTTTGTTGTAAATCTTCCTTCTTCACTTCCCACTTTTATTTCAAGTTGGGATTGTCCTGAATTATTTCCGTTTGGTTTTATATTTACATTATAACCATTAACTGCTATATCAAGTTTTCCGTCGGTTGAAATTATGCTTTCTATTTTAATTTTATCTTTATCTTCTTTGTTTAAATCATTAAAACTATTTTCTAAGTCCCAATTTATTTCTGAACCATATTTAACAAATGTTTCTAAACCTTCTAAATCAATTGTAGGATAATAGTTTGGAATTGTTACATTTTTAGATGCATCTTTTCCCTCCCCTTTCACTTTTAATTCATAAGAGCCTTTATTCAAATCTTTAACCGTTCCCGAATAATTTTGAGTGTTTATTGTTTTAGCAAATTTTGAAAGTTTTTCTCCATCCCGATAAATATTAAATTCAGCTTCCCTTATATTTTTAAGAGCCACGTCATAGTCTACACTTGTATCTACACGTGTTGCATCCAATGAAATGCTTTTTTCTTTTACTGGAGGAATCGGCTCAACTAGATCATCTTTCACACAGCCAGATATAAATGGCAAAGTAACCCCCGCCACTCCAAACAATATTTTTTTAAATAAACTCATTTTATTATGTTTAATTTAGTGTATATATTATAGCCCTCTTTTCTTTATAAGCTTTTCTATATGTTGTTACTACATAATGATACAGACAATGAGGTGATTGTTGATAATATTAATTGAAATCCTTAATCCATAATCTTCTGAAATATATATTGAAAACTCAAACTAGGATATTTTCTTCTTAAATTCTCTAATGTATTTTTTGAAAAATCAGTAATTCTTATTTTAGCAAACTCTTCTCTTTTTTCAATTATTTCAAATTCATCTAAATTTTCATTAGTTATATTCTGAATTAATAAAAAAGGTTTATATTCCATAGATGAATAAAAACCAACAGCAAAATCAACTGCTCCGGCATTTATTATTCTATATTTATCATTTGCTTTTTCAAATGCTTCAACCAATTTTCTTCCAAGACCTCTGCCATTAAATCTTGAATCAACTGCAAGTTCACTTAACAAAAGATAATCTTCTCTTGGAAACCCGCATATAATTCCAATTAATTGGTCATCAAGAAAAGCACCAATAAAAAACTCTGGAAACTCTTTAAATTTATTCTTTAAAAAATTTGCATCTCTAACTCTCCCAACACCCAATTCTTCATCCAAGATTTTCATAGCTTCATTAAAATCTTTTTTATCAATTTGTTTAATTGATAAATCAGATAACCAGTTCATTTTCTTAAAATCGTTAAGAACTAATTTTTCCTCAGAGCTCAATTTATCTTCATTAAGACCTTGATTTAATTTTTTCATAAAATCTTCATATTTAAATTTAATTTTCAAATCAACAAGTCGTTTACAATCACAAATAAATATTGCTTGATTATCTTTTCTCCACTTAATTTGTTTTTTCAAAGTCTTCATTTTAGATTAAAATTAAATTCCTTATTTAATTTATTTTTGTATTTTTCAAACTTACTTAATCCAAGTGATTTTCCGTTCTTAATACAAAAGGGCGTTGGAGATTCACCATTTCCGAAATATCTAAAACTCTGTGCTACACATTTATTGCATTTAGTTAACATTTTGCAACCACTACAGCCGCTATCCATATAACCTCTAAATTTTTGAAAAATTTCTCCATCCCAAATTTCTTGAAGAGACTTGTCACGAATATTTTCAAACTCCATAAACTTTTTAGGAATAATCACTCGAGACAAAGTGCAAGGAGAAACAGTTCCATCTGAATGAATCTCACAAAAATTAATTGTCGCTGCACAACTATATGCAGACAATCCTTGCAATTCCATTTCCACAGGCAAATCAATTAGTCGGACATTTATTTTATTCTTCTTCCCAATTTCACTAAGAGATTTCCAAAAATCAGTGTCATAATATTCATAGAATTCCGAAATGAATTTATTTGATTCTCCCCTTCCAATGGGAATAATCGGAGAAATAAACCAATTCAAAGGGTTAATTTTTTTTATCAATTTCCGAAATTCATCCATTTTATATATATTTTCTTTATGTAAAACAGTCGTAATAGATAATGGAATCCCCATCTTTCCAAAATAATTTATATTCTCCATAGTTAAATCAAAAAGTTTCGGATTAGGATTCCCAAAAGAATCTAATCTTATAAAACAATGAGAGTCCTTATCTGGTCCATCTAAACTTATCTTTATACTAATTAAATAATCTCTCCTATCAACAACAAAATCTCTTATATCTTTCGAAAACACCCCATTTGTAGTTAAAATAAAATAAATACCTTTCTTAATTAGATAATCAATAAAATCTTTAAAAATAGGACTTTGAGTAACTTCTCCTCCAGATAATACAACATAAAAAACATTACATTTAACCAAATCATCAATAACATTCTTCCACTCACCTAAATTTAATTCATTGTCATCTTCCACAGAATAATTTCCAAAACAATGTTTACATCTAAGATTACATTTACTTGTTAGATTTATATAACAAGAATAAGGCAAAGCATAAACATCTTTAGCAATGTCCATTTTACATAAAATCAGCTATGATTAGTATTGATTTTGCCCACAAGACATGACATTATTTTTTGATAAAAAAACAAGCTTACTAGTTTCATCAGAACTATCTTCGCTACCCTCATAATCTACAGAAATTTTTTGAGAAACTCCGACCGTCCCCGGAGAAATAGCTTCATAAACTTTGCCTTTAATTTTATATTCCATATTGATTTCAAGAGATTTAACTATATAAGTCTTTTGTTAATAAATTCCAACAATCCAAATTGGCCAAAAAGCTCATCATAACAAACTTCAGTAACATAATTTCCAGCACCATTATAAACTTCAGCATGAGCATTAGTATCATTAGATAATTTTAAAATTATTTGATATGAATTTGAACATGTATTTGCATTTGGATCTCGACATATTCCAAAATAATTCAATGGATCATTCGGAACATCTTCATCAACACATATTAAACCAGCATCGCATTCACCTGCATCCAACTCACATTCTCCTCCCACCCCAACAGCAGAAATAAAATTTATTAAAAACATAGTTAACAACACTAAAGTAAATGCAAAAAACACTCTTTTTTTATCCATATTAATATTGTTAATGAAATGGGTTTTATAAATATTTTGTAGGTGAAAAGAATCAGAAAAATATTTAAATAAAGATAATTAAACAATGAAATGATAAAAGTGAATTTTATTTGGTCTTCCATCTACGAGCAAACAATCCACGCACCTTCAATCGATGAAGAATTTGATTACAAGAAATCCAAAGAATTTGTAAATTCTTTTATTAAAGAAATAGAACCTTTATGGAAAAAAATAGAAGACAAAATCTTTAATTATTGTGAAAATATGACTGATCTAAAATGGAAAAAGAAAGAAATTGTAGCCTATGTAATAAAAATTAGTTCAATTATGCCAATATCTAATCCGCTAACAATTCCAATACAATTTAAATCAAGGGAAAAAATATTTACTTTATCCAAAGAAAGATTTATTGATATGATGATTCACGAACTAATCCATAATTTATTTATTCAAAATGAAAAAGAAATGAAAGACTATTTTAATTTTATTTTAAAAAAATACAAAGACGAAAATTTCAATACCTCAATACATCTATTACTCCATGCAATTCATAAAAAAATTTTTATTAAATTCTTTAAAAAAGAAAGATTAAATCAAGAAATTGAAATGAATAAATTCTACCCCGATTACAAACGCTCTTGGGAAATTGTAAAAAAAGAAGGAGAAAATAAAATAATTAATGATTTCAAAAATTATTTAAGATTTC
>SDBV01009633.1_pt1 | contig 12805 bp, 18 predicted proteins | sample 2277081 | NCBI WGS metagenome assembly SDBV01 (sample SAMN10402039, study PRJNA504765) | marine sediment metagenome | isolation source: marine sediment core GS10_PC15, 223 cmbsf | place: Arctic Ocean: Southern Knipovich Ridge | collected 2010
CTGGGCTTCGTTCAAGGTCCGCAGAATTCTCAAAACCATGGATTGTTCTTTTTTGCCCAGCACTCCTTCATTAAGGCACAGTCACATCAGAATGTCAAGGTTATTTTGGCTAGACCCCTAAGGGACCATGAGCGCGATTTCCGGCACTCGCGACTCGAACTCAAAACCGATTCCTTCACAGGCGAGCTTGAGATGGTATCCAACCCAACGGACCGTGGCCTTTACGACCAAGGGTTCGACTCCGCGCCCTGGCACGAGGCTCAACATCCAAGAGCCACCTTCGACGAAAATGGAAGGCGCCTCGCCTGGATTGACGGCCTCCCGACCGTCGGCATCGATACCAGGTTGAAAGAAGATGCCTTTTTCCGAGACGTTCTTGATCGATCCGGTGATAGTGGCGTCGTCGGATTTGCATCGGCCGTGCCAGGTGACGTCAAATCGTTTGAATTTGCGGCGTTTTTCCATGGTGCCATCAATGTGATCCAGTGGAAGTCGACCCAATATCGCCGGGGTTCCATACAGTGATTGTGGCTCGTCCATCCACTTGACCGCGCGGACGAGCGTACCCTTGCCCGGGGTTGACGAGAGTTCCATTTCGCTCATCATGCGATTCACGCCGGGCAGACCTCCGCCCAGGGTGCCCGTGGAGGAGTAGCCGTCCTGCATGGCGAGGTCGGTATCGGCGATTCCCGGTCCCTCGTCGCGCGCAACGACTTCGAGGCCTGTGTTGCCGTCGGGTCCTGAAACGACCCTCACCGTGATGTTGCCTTGTCCGGCATGGTTGAGGATGTTCGCGGCGAGTTCGGAGATACTCGTCATGACGCAATATTTCTGCGTGGTGTCGAGGCCCGCCTGCTCGGCCAGTTGTTCCCCTGCCCGCCGCGCTGACGCGACGTCAGATTCGCCGGCAACCAGAACCTCTTTCTTCTCGCTTTTCATCCCCATCCCTTTTGCCTCTCGCTCGTTGGTCGGTTCGGCAACCAGATCTCTCGATAACATTGTGGAATTACGAGCATTTTCTTGTCCCGCCGGTGTCCTTGCAGCCCCGGTGTCACGGTGTCATGAAGTGGATTTGCAACAACAGTGCCAGCTTCGGGAGGCCGGTCCCCCGGGCGTAACAGTCCGATAACATGAGTATTTTGCCCTCACGCGGGAGCAGCGGAAAACGCGTGGAGTTGAGGCATTTATACTCGTCAATTAGACTTTTTTACCCAACCGAGTGGGCGTCTGGCTTCTGGGCCGCACGAAGCGGCAAAAGGCTTTGGATTGGCTCTGCAGGGTCGGCGGACCGCTTGTTATCGGTATTTTTTGGTTGCATGGCGTATTCTTCAACCCGCCCAACAACTGGGCGACAATTGATAAATACGGGTTTTGGAAGTTCTGGTTTATGCCGCACCCATTTTATAGACTCGTTGATAATTTTGCATTGGTCCTGTTTCTGTGCCTGCCTGGCCTCGCTATTCTTGCCTATGCCTTTTTCAAGAGTCGCAAAACAGTTGATGATGTACCGACATTGAATATTAAAAAGATTGTTGCCTATTTCTTCATTCTGGCGGCGGCATTATGTCTGCGTCCCATCCCTGATCAGATCATGGACATAGCTATGCATATGTCGCATTGGTTCAACAGTCCAGGCATACTAATCCGTACACATGGACCAATTGTAATTGCGTGTTTATTATTAGCTGGAATGTCCTGGGTGTTTGCGGTTCGCATACAGAGACCTTCCCGTCCTGCTGATGAATCCAAGCTCTTGTCCAAATCTCGCTGGGTTCGAGTAACGAATTTGCCTGAGGATCTTGAACAGGATGATCTGCGCCGGGTTGTCGAACGCCATGGCACCTTGCGGTCGATAGTGGTTAAATCAAACCAAGAAGGTAATCAGGCAGTCATCGAAATGAAAAACAACAAACATGCCCGGTGTCTGACCCCAAGACCAAGACGTCGAGCACTACGGCAGGGGGGTGCAAGAGCAATCGGCGTCTTCGACCTCACAGGTCTCTTGGTTCAGGCTGCCGCCCGGCTCCGGGTTGACCTGCTCGCCCACGGGGCAAGTGGTGTCCGGGCAGGACTCCGGGATCGGCTCGCAGGTGTTTGAGGCCAGGCAGCAATACGTCCCATTGGGGCATTCCCCAAAGCAAGGGGTCACGCACTCAGTCCTGTACAAGGCCCGGGACGCTACGGGCGTGCTCGTGTCGGACGGCCGCTGGGGACTTCCGCAATCAGGACGAAGCCCCAGCGGCCAGGTTGTTGTGGCCGCTGTGGCTGTTTGCGTCGTGGACAGAAATCTGCTATAAAGGCGATTGAGCGCCACATTGGCGCTCAGGCTTCTACCTTCGCTACGCTCGACAGCAAGGCCGCCGTCAGTGCTCTGAATTTAGGGCAACTGTCGCGCCACGAAGGCGCAGTGTGCGAGGTAGAGTCCGTAACAAACTGAAGGCGGCCAAGATCCGCCACGCTGAGCCTTGCGGGGCCAGCACCTACAACTTAGCGCGGCCTAGCAGCCGCAACGCCATAAAAGGCGGTTCATGCTTTGCCCTAGCAGGCGGAGCGAGAGCCGCCTTTTTTGTTTGCATGGTGGTTCCTGTTGTGGTATATTCAACCCTGACAACTTCGGCGGCTCGTGCCCGCCGCGCTGGGCCCTACGGGGCCAGTAACGAAAATTTGACGCGGCCTTACAGCCGCAACACCGAGCGAGGGCCCGGTGGCTAGCCCGAGACTTACATCTCGGACGACAGCCACTGGGCCCTCGCTTTTTTATTTGCACCACCACCACATTCACAAGGAAGGACCAGCACATGACCACTGCGACAGCAAAGAAATACGGGCGGCATGAACTACTCGCGATTGTGCGGGGAAGGGGCTTCACGGTCGCCTGGCGAACGCTGGAGTACATGCTCCAGGCCGGCAAACTGCCAGAGCCGGAAAGGAACCGCCTCGGCCATCGCCGGTACAGCGACGAGCATCTGGACGGCCTGATCAGTTATCTGGAAGAAAGGCGGGCCGCAGGAGCCTGAACCCCGTGGCGAGCGCAGGACGCACAGAACGAAGCACGACGCACGGACGCGGCATTCTCAGCCAGCCAGCCGTCCCGCTGATCGAGTTCGCGCCCGATGGCCACGACCGATTGAGCGACGGCGCGATCTCGGCCTTTGCAAGGCTGCTGATCGAGGCGTCCGAGGAAACCAACGTCGCCGCCCCGAGCGGCATTTACCCCGAAGGCAAGAAAAAGGCCTCGTGACCGTGGCAAGCGATCACGAGGCGTGTCTCAAAGGAGACGGGAACGAGTGACGGATTCCACGATACCGCGCCGCAAGAAGCGCCGCAATACGGCTACACCAGAAAATCGAAACGGAAGAAAAAACGGCCACCGGACGAACGGCCAAATTGTAAAAAGCGACGGTCTCGACGGCGCCGTAAAGCAAGCCTTATCGCGCCCGGTCAAACCTAAGGCCACGCTCCAGAGGACCACCTTCTGCACGCCGCGGGAGATGGACTTCTTCTCAGAAAAGGAACTGACTACCCAGACCGGCCACGACCCCGAGGATTGGCCGCTGGTCTTCGTGAAGGAGGTAATCGACAACGCCCTGGACGCCTGCGAGGAGGCGGACCAGCCGCCTTCTATCAACATCTCGGCCGACGCCACAGGCATCAGCGTCGAGGACAACGGGCCGGGGCTGCCCGAGTCCACGCTCAGGGCCACGCTCGACTTCACGGTGCGAGCGTCGAACCGCGAGGCATATGTCTCGCCGTGCCGTGGGGCACAGGGCAATGCCCTGATGACGCTGCTGGCAATGCCTGTCGTTATTGACCCCGACGATGGCAGGCTGATCGTGGAGGCCCACGGGAAGCGCCACACGATCACCTGTTCGGCGGACCCGATTACACAGCGCGCCGTTGTCCATGACGACGTGTCGGACGTCCCAAAATGTAAAAAACGACGACCGGCTCGCGGCACCCGAAAGCAAGCTTTATCGTCCGGGACGAAGGTGCGGATTCAGTGGGGCGAGATCGAGATGACCTATCTTGACCACTGCTTGTGGCCATTCGGCCCCGAGGGCCTTTCCCCCGCCTGCAAGCCCAGCTTCTTCGAGCGATTCCTGGCGATCATCGAAGGCTTCGCCCTGTTCAACCCGCACGCGACCTTCCGCCTCGACTGGTTCGGCGAAAAGTACGCATGGGATGCGACCGATCCCGCATGGGAGAAGTGGAAGCCGAACAAGCCGACATCGACGCACTGGTACGAAGGCCGCCACCTCGAACGGCTGATCGGGGCCTACATCACCCACGACCGGGATGCCGGCACGGATCGGCTCGTCTCTGATCTGGTTGTCGAGTTCGATGGCCTGACTGGTTCTCAGAAGCGATCGAAGGTGCTCGACGAGACCGACCTGCGCCGCGTGCGGTTGTCGGAGTTCGTGGTCGGCGGCCGACTGGATACGAAGCGGATCGGGAAGTTGCTCGCGTCCATGCAGCGTCACACGCGGACGGTCAAATCGCGCCGGCTTGGAATCATCGGCGAAGATCACCTCAAGGCCCGCCTGCTGGCGATGGGAGTACAACCCGAGTCCTTCCGCTACTCCCGCAAGACGTCGAAGGAGGGCCTACCGTGGGTGCTCGAATCCGCTTTCGGTTGGCTCGGCAACGATTCACCAGACAGGCGCCGCATCTACTCTGGTGCGAATTGGAGCGCGGCCATCAAAAACCCATTCCGCTCTTTCGGCACGACCGGCGAAGGCTTGGAGACCGCGCTTTCCGACATGCGAGCAACCCGGAACGAGCCGATCGTGTTCGTGCTTCACCTTGCCCACCCGAGGGTTGAATACACCGACCGTGGCAAGAGCGCCCTGGTGATGGGAGGTGCCGCATGACGATCAACGCTAGCGACATCTTGAGCGTCACGAAGAGCGTGACAAAGGAATGGGAAAAGCAACGCAAGGCCGAAGAGCGCGGTCGCCGGTCACGGTATTCGCGGGAATACGTTTACTCGGATCGCGTCAACTTCACGGACGTAGCAGACGACATTCTTCCGGGCGCGTACGAACATGCGTCGGGCAGAGGAAAGTACACGGTTTCCAAGCGGCAGCTCTTCTACGCCTGCCGGGAGAAGTTTCGACAGCAAACTGGCCGTGCGCTGGAGTACGGGTATTTCGCCGGTACGCTGTTGGTGCAGTACATGAACCGTCACCCGGAAACGAATTCCTGGAAGGTAACGGCCGATCCGCGTGGCACGCTCATGGTCCCAAATGCTGGGCACGAGGTTCGTGTTCCGTGTGGGACGCTTCACATCGACGGGCATCTGAGAACTGCTGGCCGCGCGGTGGAACTGTTCGACTTCGACGCCGAGTTGCCGACGCAATGGCCATCGCTCGAAGCCGGACAACGATATCAGGGTGTGCTCTATATCGAGAAGGAAGGGTTCGAGCCGGTTCTCAAAGAAGCGCACATCGCGGCGAGGTTCGATTTGGCCACCTTGAGTTGCAAGGGGCAGTCTGTCGTCGCGGCCCGTCGATTCGTCGATCATGTCTGCCGCGTCGACGGTGGTGTTCCTCTGTTTGTGGTTCACGACTTCGACAAATCCGGCTTTGAGATCAGCCAACGCTTGACGACAGTTTCGGACTGGGCCGAGGAAAACGACCGCGTGACCTACAGGTTCCAAAACGAAATCAACGTCACCGACTTGGGGCTTCGGCTTGAAGACGTGAAGAAGTACGGCCTGGAGGATGAGCCATTTGCGTTCAACGGCTACTTTGCCGACGACTCGATCTGCACGGACGAGGAAAAGGAGTTTCTTCTATCGAATCGGCGGGTCGAGTTGAACGCCTTCTCCAGCCCCCAGTTCATCGAATGGATTGAGGCCAAGCTGACCGAACAGGGACTCGACAAGCGGCTAATCCCTGACGACCAAGTATTGGAAAATGCGTACAGGCGCGCCACGGCCTTGGCGAAGATCAACACCGCTATCGAAGACGCCTCAAAATCTGCCGAAGAGGCGGCCACCGGCGCAGAGATTCCTGACGACCTTCGGGACCAGCTTCGAGAGGCGATGGAAGAAGAACCCCAGGCTTGGGACCGGGCGCTATACCAGATCGCAAAGGACGACTTGGAAAACGATGAGTAACCGGCAAGCAGAACCGCAAAGGACAGAGGAGGTCCAGATCCTCGGATGGTCGTAACACTTCACGACGCGCTGTCGTACCGCGAGCGCGGCTTCTCCGTGGTACCAGCGATACCGCGTACCAAGCAGGCCGGAACGGCCGACGGCAAGAAGATCAAGTGGGGCAGGTTTCGACACGAGCGCCCCACAGACGGCCAACTGCGCCGCTGGTTCGGCGACGATGACCAAGGCGCCATCGGGGTTATCGCAGGCGACGTATCGGGCGGCCTCGTGTGCCGCGACTTCGACGACCTGAGCGCCTACGACTCCTGGGCGGCCGATCACCCTGGCCCAGCGTCTACGTGTCCCACGGTGGCCACACCGCGTCCTGGACGGCACGTCTACTGCCTGGGCGACATCGGCCAGATCAGAAGCGCTAGCCGATCAGGCGGCGCCATCGTCACGATGCCGGACGGCGAGGTGCGTGGCGACGGGCTGGCGCTTCTCCCGCAGTCGATCCACCCCAGCGGCGAATACTATCGCTGGCTCGTGCCGCTCGATCGGGAAATCCCCAAACTCGACCTGCGCGAAGCTGGGATACTTCCCCCCCATGCAACACAAGGACATTGTCTGTGTTGCAGTACGTCTGTGTTGCAGGGTACGACAAAAGAATTGGCGGAACTGGTGGAGCGGAAAATTCGATCTGCCATTTTACGGACGCTACCCGAGGAGCCCGGCAACCGCCACCGCAAGCTATTTACGTTCGCGCGTGAGTTGAGGGCGATGCCGGAGGTTGCTGACCTGCCGTTGGGTGAGCTGCGTCCAATCGTCCGGTCGTGGCACGCCGCAGCCCTGCCCACGATCAGCACGAAGCCGTTCCGGGAAACGTGGAAGGACTTCGCGGAGGGGTTGGGCAAGATCCGATGCCCGAAAGGGTCCGAACCGATCCGCGCGGTATTCGCCGCTGCCGTAAACGCGGACCCGCCGCCCGAGGCCGAGAAGTACAAACCGCCGGCCGTCCGCCTGCTGGTTGCGTTCTGCCGTGAGCTCCAGCGCTACGCGGGGTCCGAACCGTTCTATCTGGCCTGCCGGACTGCTGGCGAGCAACTTGGCGTCGATCACGTTACCGCGTCGCGCTGGTTGAAGGTGCTCATTCGCGACGAAGTGCTTGAGCTCGTCGAGAAGGGCACCAACGCGAAGCACAAGGCGAGCACGTATCGATATCGCGGATCGAGGGCAACGCCATGACCACTGTGCCGGGTTGCCATATGGCAACTTCCTAAACCGACTATAGGAAGTTGGGCGCGGGGCGGCGGGGAGTAAAGCTCCTGCGCCACCTACAGGAGCTTTGGGGCTGCCGGGGGGCGTGGAAAACCCTTGGACAAAAAGTTGTCCAAGGGTTCCAGGGAAGGTCGCGCCGACTATGACGCCGCGCAGATCGACAACGCCGGATTAGAATATTCTAATTTTGAACATTCCAAGCCACCAGACGAGGACAAAATGACCTGGCTGAAAGTCGGCAACGCATCTTCGGGCGACGCGTGCCCCGAGTGCAACGAAGGACGATTGTTCACACGCAACAGCCGTCGGACAGGTGATCGTCGGCAAGTCGCGTGGCTGTGGTGTCCGTGTTGCACGCACGTCGAGAAGGCGATCGTTAGCCGCGCTGGCCTGCGCGCGCCGCATAAGAAGTGGTGTAGCGTTGGCGGAAAGTCATCGGGAAATACCGGCCGCCCCGGTAAACTGATATAGGAGCCGCGCGATGGCGCTATCTTGGGAAGAGCAGCGCGCCGGTTGGTCGCGCGAGTGCGACAGAGTGATGGCCGCAGTTTCTAGCTGGTACAACTCCGGCGAAGGCTGGGAGGAAATCGGCACGGTGGCCATTATGTCGCATGTACGCTGCCTGATGCATTACGAGTTGGAGTTCCCCGAAACAAGCAAGATCGAGTACGGGGCCGACGGCACAACGGAAATGAAGTGCTCCGCCGAGATAGCCGAGCTGATTACGGAGTCGCGTCGGATATTCGCGTGGTTGGTCGAGCCGTGGGACCCGGAGCGAGTCTATTCCTCGACAGACCCGCGATTCAAGAAATTCTTTGTAGCCGCACGAAACGCTGCGATGTTCGTCAACGACTTCATCGCTAGGCAGCAACACGTATTTCGTGTCGCCCGTGACGGCGGAAGCCGCCCCCAGGAATTGCCGTGATAACCGTCCGCACCGCAACCGGCACCGACGCCGCTTCTATCTCGGCGCTATGGATCACGCAGTCGCGTAACCGCGCTAGCTGGTGGTGGAACACGGGCGAACCAGACGACGCGGCAATCGCCCGCAAGATCAACCACCCCGAGATCACCGTTGGCTGCGCACACGATGGTCGCGCCTTAGTTGGCTTCGGCCTATGGCTCGGCAGAGAGCTACAGGGCTTCACGGCACTAAACAAGGAAGCGTTCTATCGGTTGATGATCCTCTGGTGCGAAGGCCGGGAGGGCGAGGTGGGCTGCTCGTTCATCCCGAACCGGGTCACGAACGAGCGGACGTGGCTGGATGAGATTGGCGTGATGGAAGACACGCCCCAAAAGCCACACAGCCACCATCCTCTGAAGCGGGGCGAAGATCCCAAGAACCGCGTTGTCGGGCTGCTGCGGATCGAAGGGCCGCTAGCCAAGGTCAAAGCCGCCACACAACAGAGGCTCGATCAAATCGTTCAACAATAGCCAATGGCCCAACTGATCCTTCAACCAAACAGTGCTGCCGGGAAAGACACCTACGTTGCGGACGAGGGGCTCGCGGACAGCAACTTCGGCGGCAACGACGTGGGTATCGTCGGAACTCACGCTACCGCAAAAACCTGGGAGTTCAACCGGTGCCTGTTCGAGTACGACTTCTCTGCCGACATCCCCGCCGGGTCCATAATCGATAGCGCCGAATTCCTCCTAACCAAACAGTCAGCGGGCCTCGACGGGGGTAGCCTGTCTCTCAGCCTTCGACGGTTGACTGAAGACTGGACGGAACTCGGGGCCACCTGGATCAAGGAGGACGGCACGCTTCTGTGGACGACCGCCGGAGCCGACCACAACGATGACGACCACACGCTGACCGACAAGGTTGATGTTGTCTATACCGGGGCCGACACGGTCGCCTTCACCGTCGACGATCTAGTACGAGAGGCGTTTGCCAACCAGTCGGGCATCGCTAGCTGGCTCCTGCTCGGCGATGAGTGGGACCATGAAGCCGGCCCGAGTGACTATCTCCGGGTTTGGCTGGACGCCGCGGCCACCGCCTCCAATCGGCCGAAGCTGACGATCAACTACACGCCGCCCCTACTCGTCAACGACGCCTTTGCGTGGACGGCCGACGATGAACCGCCCGAATACGTCGGGACGGACCTCCCTCTAGACTTCGCTGCAAACGATGGCCCCCTGGACTTCTTAGCACAATGACTGCCCTCGCACCGCAAATCCGAACGAAAACCGTCGCCGAGGCACTGGTTGTTAGCTTCGGCTTTGCAATCAAGTTGGGCACGAGCAGCGCGCTATTGAACGGCACGCCGACGGTCGAGGTGGCGCCGTCCGGGCCAACGATCACCGCCATCGCCATCAACGCCGTGGCAATCACGGTCGCCGGTGTCTCGCACGCGATTGGCCAGGCCGTGCAATGTATGGTTAGCGGGGGCACTGCCGGCGAGACGTACACGCTGACCTGCACCGCAACAACGGACGATGGCCAGACTATGCAGATTTACGCAACCTTTATCGTGGAAACATAACCGACCCTGTGCGCCCTCGGCGGTTGGCGGCGCGACGTCGCCGCCGGGGGTCTTTATGTCGCACGAGCAGTCGAACAATCGCATGGATACGACGACCGAACAACAGGAGGGCGAGCCATGAGCAGCGCAGAAATAGCGCTAGAGCGAAGCTGGCAGAACCGCCTTAAGAGTCTTCGGTCTGAGATCGAACAGTACGAGTTGAAGCCCGTTACGCTTCACTGGGTGCCAGAGCGAGTCTTGGTCTACGACCCATACGACTGGCTGGGCCCAATGATCGGCGGAACCCCAGTGCTCCCCGTTGACGACCCTGAGCGCCATGCCAACTAAGCCACCAGCCCATGATGCCCACACGCGCAAGCAGCAGCGGCCGAGCGACTACGAGGTATCTCGCCCGTCGTCGCGCCAACGCGGCTACACGAGCGCATGGGATCGGTACTCTAAGTTGTTCCTACGCCGAGCGGAGAACGTATTGTGCCGCAGGTGCAAGGCGAACGGACGCATCGTGCGATCGAGATGCACAGACCACATCAAACCCGCGAAATACTTCCCCGAGTTGTTTTGGGAACCGCACAACCATCAAGGGCTCTGCGTGTCGTGTAACAAGATCAAATCACGCGAGGACGAGGCCCGATACGGCCGACAGGCGCCGGGGCGGGGTCAAAAACCTACGTCGGGCGCGGCCCGAACCGTTCGCTAAACGCCGTGCATTTTTTGACTAAACCAATAGGCCCCCCCGATGCCAAAGCCCTGGAAATCCCGCATTGTCGGCCACGACCGCGTGGCTCCCGACCAGTTGGTGGCCAACCCGCTCAACGTCCGCCGGCACCCGCAAGGCCAACGGGACGCGCTCGGGGCCGCTATCGCCGAGGTTGGATTCATCCGCAGCGTGACGGTCAACCGGCGGACCGGCAACCTAGTTGATGGCCACGAGCGAGTCTGGCAAGCACTGCACCGCGAGCAGCCGCTGATCGACGTCGAGTACGTCGACCTATCCGAGGACGAAGAGCGGCTAGCGCTAGCAACAATGGACCCGATCGGGGAGTTGGCGACGGTAGATGCCGTGGCCCTAGACGCCTTGTTCCAGGACATCCGGCCGACGAGCGAACTACTTCAGTCGTTGATGGCCGACATGGCGACTGACGCGGGTTTGACTCCGCCGGACTTCGCGCCGGTGGACGCAGATGTGCAGTCCCGTCTCGATAGAAAAGAAACCGTCCGATGCCCGGAGTGTAGCCATGAGTTTACGCCTTGACTGGTGCGACGCAAAGGCGGCTCGATACGCCTGCGAGAAGTGGCACTACAGCAGGACGCTGCCGGCGTTCAAGCTGTCGAGGATCGGAGTGTGGGAAGACGGTCGGTTCGCGGGTGCCGTCATCTTTGGCTCAGGTGCATCCCCGCAGATCGAATGCCCCTTCGGCGTCGGCCACTTCGAGATATGCGAGTTGTGCCGGGTCGCGCTGCGGGACCACCGGGCACCGGTTACGAAGATCGTGGCTATCGCGTTGCGGATGCTCAAGAAGCAATCGCCGGGAATTCGGATCGTCGTGTCGTATGCCGACAGTGCGCAGGGACACCTCGGCGTCATCTACCAAGCCGGCAACTGGGTGTATCTCGGGCAGTCGATGTTCCACACGTTCGTCATCAACGGCAAGGTCGTCCATCCGCGAACGCAGGGCAAGCGGTACGGCTACGGCGGCCAGTCGGTGCCGTGGATTCGAGAGCACCTCGACCCGAACGCCAAGCGAATCAAGGTACCGGGAAAGTACAAGTACGCCATGCCGCTGGACAGCGGAGCCCGCGCGATCCTCGAACGTATGGCCCAACCCTATCCCAAGCGCGCCGGAAGTGCTGTTGTCGGCACGCCGTCTAACCATGACGGAGGGGGCGGTTCAATTCCGACCTCGGCGCTTTTGACTACTGGCTGAGAAACATCATGGCAATAGGACGACCACCGAAACCGAAAATCTTCAAGTTGCTAGACGGCGACCGCGCGGACCGGATCAACGAGGACGAGCCAGAACCGGAACCCGGCATCCCCGGTTACCCGGACCACTTGAGCGACAAGGAGCGTGCGGCGTGGGACTGGATAGGCAGCGAGCTGAACGACACCGGCGTGCTGACGCGACTGGACGGCATTGGGCTCGCCATGATCGCTACGGTATACGCGACGTGGGTTGATGCAAAAGCGAACGTGGAGAAGTACGGACCGATTTCCGTAAACAAGGAGCGCGGCACGGTGTACGAAAACCCGTATTCCAATATCGCCAACCGGGCGTTGAAACAACTCCAGTCCCTGCTAACGGAATTCGGCATGACGCCGAGCAGCCGGACACGGATCGCGGTAGTTGGAAAACCGAAGCAGGGCGTGCCGACACGAAAGCGAGCATGAAGATCGACGCGGTTACAAAACGCTGGACTCGCAACGCCTCTGACGAGAAGGCGGCGGCGAACGGCTGCACGTTTGACGAGGCGCGTGGTCAATGGGTCGTCGACTGGATGAGCAAGTGCTTGTGTCTCTACGAAGGCGAGCAGGCGGGCGAGCCATTCGAGGCGGTCGACTGGCAGTTTGATTGCACGATGCGACTGTTCGGGTGGATACATCGGTCGGATAAATGGAAGCGGATGGTTCGCCGCTTCAAGCGGGCGAGCATCTGGAAACCAAAGAAGCAGAAGAAGTCTCCGCAGCTAGCGGCGTGGGGAATCTACCTGTTCTGTGGCGACGGCGAGCAAGGGCAAAAAGTTTTCTTCTGCGCCAAAGACGCGATGCAGGTCCGTGAGAACGTCGCGCGCCATGTAGTTGAGATGGTGATGGCCTCGGACGCACTGTCGGCGGTGTGCAAGATCAATCAGAACTTGATGCGAATTACTCATCTACCTAGCCGGTCGATCTTGCTGCCACTGAGTTCCCACGAGTCGCGCACGCAGAAGGCGAAGGAGGGGA
>SDBV01009634.1_pt1 | contig 12803 bp, 12 predicted proteins | sample 2277081 | NCBI WGS metagenome assembly SDBV01 (sample SAMN10402039, study PRJNA504765) | marine sediment metagenome | isolation source: marine sediment core GS10_PC15, 223 cmbsf | place: Arctic Ocean: Southern Knipovich Ridge | collected 2010
AGCTGGAGAACTAAATTGAGGAGGATTCTATCATGACAACAGGTCTTATCTCAGGAACCCAGACCGGACTGGACATCAACTCCATTATGAACCTGATGATCACGATGATGATCGTGGTTATGATGATGAAGATGATGACCGGCGCCATGGGATCGATAGCATAAGTTAGTTGATCCTAGAAAAATCTATCAAAAGGAAGGTATTCTATGAGTATGGGTAAACAGAGGACAGTCGATAAGACACTTCGGCCCTTAACCAGTCTTACCAATTTGACCCCAGCCGCAGTTACCGGTGGAGTTGCTGTTAACGCCCTTGGCCGATTACCAATCGGTGTGTACAAGGGCGCTGCTGCTTTCTGGGACCTGGATAAAGCAGTAAACCAGCCGTTGGTAACACCAGAGCAACAGCATGTCGTGGGTATCTTGAGTGGCCGTGAAGAGGATTATGACCTCCAGACCGCAAATGTTGTTCTTGCTGAAGCGATTGGTACTGCTCATGTCGTCAACCTGACAGTCCCAACTGGGGAACTCTGGTATGTACAGGGTATTAGAACTACAGTTCCGGCAAGTGGCGGGGTGAGTCAGTACGGAACTAACTGGTACTGTAGCCTATGGACTGACCGGGTTGGTGCATTAGGCTTCGGCCAACCGTTCTGGGGCGCAGAGCAGCTTCATGCTGTAGGTGGTGCGGTTGTGGATGATGAGTTCGGTGTTGCTCCGTTGGCGTTTGCAGTATCAAACAAGCAGGCTGTGTTAAGGGCACCAGCAGGAACAGTCTTTACCTTTATTGTTACCACGAGAACTTTGGCCTGTGACCTGGCAGTCGCCGTTACGTTCGGTGTCTGGGGTTACCTCGGTAGGTTCCTGGTAGCATAAGGTAACGAGGACCTTGTTACGATGGATACCTGAGAGCTGCCTAAATAATGTGGGCAGCTCTCGGATAGCCTTAAGGCAACTTAGGGAAACGGAAATAAGAACAAGGAGATAACAATCATGAGACGTTATTCAAGAACTGAATGGGAACAGGTATTTGACCACGTACTGGGTAGCCGGTTGGTTGGTCAACCAGCACAGGGCATCCGTGAGCTGTCTGCTATACAACGTTACGAGATAGGTTCCAGGATGGAGATGCCTGCACCAGATTTCAGGGTGTTCCATTACTGCAGGGCAGACATCGCCCATACAAACGTTAATATAGCCGGGATAGCCAATGGTGATACCTTGCATTTCATGAACACAGCTGTATTAGCAGGTGTTGCAGGTGACCGGAATATCAGTGTCGTTATAGACCCTGCTGACGTTGCTGGTTATGTCAGAGATCAATTCAGGGGTGGTTCTATCACCATTCATACGGCCCCAATCCAGATAGTTTACTCGATTATTGGTAATGAGCCGGACGATGGCACCAATGTTCTTCTCCATCTCGGAGAACCCTTGATCGCTGCTGTTCCATTGCCCACCTTTTCTGAGATTCACGAGAACCAGTACAACAGCACAGTTCCGATGACTGGAGCAGGCGACCAGTCAGTGGTTGCAGTGCCTCTGATGCCTGTAACGATTGACAACTTCTTCTGGGGTCAGACATGGGGGAAATGCATGTGTGGTGCTGCTGTTGGTGGCGGTATTGGTGCAGTCGTGAATGAGGCCTCCGTGTACTTCCAGGATGATGGTAGCATCGGAGCCGCTCCTGACCTACTTCCAGCTTCTGGTTATCAGTATGCTGGCTATGTAATCCCAACCTCGAGTAGACTTGCTGCTAATGCAGACACCCTCTACTTCATGCTGCAGTTAGCGCCATAATAACCTTGCATGGCAGCCCGAACAGGAACTAGCCTGCCTATGCGGGGTATGTGTGATATGGGTAGTGTGGACAATAGAAGAAGTGATCTGATACTTCAATAGGCAGGTTGTGCCTTAAGGCTGGTTGGTAGCTCTACATAAGGGCGAGTCATGCGAGAGTGTGGTTCGCCCTTTGTTGATATAGGAGGAGTGGAGGATAGTAAAATGAGTTATACGAGTATTGCGATAACAGCACCTAATACTGCTAAAGAGGGTGACCTGGTTTCAATGTCCACCCTGATAACAAATATATCAGCATATAACGTCATGTTCAGGGTGGTACTGTATGCGATTCGAGACATCTATGCAGTTCCAACTACTGAGGAAACAATCGGTAGTCTTGAAGTAGCTATTAACAGCGGGCAATCCCAGCTTGTCAGTGGAACATTCATCATGCCCGCTTGGGATACTAACGTCTTGATTATGGTCCGTCGGTTTATTGACTATTGGGACTTTGACAATTATGCCACTATGGTTGTCAGCTTAGTTGGAGGTCTTACTGGTTCCATAGTCAAGAAGGAGTTAGAATACGCTGGAATCACCAAAACTATTCCGGTTGCTGGTGTTCCCAAAGATGTAAGAGCAAAACTACATATTTGGGGCAAGAATGGCATGAGCATTTCTCAGGGCATGGGTATTCGCTGGATTATAACTGACCCAGATGGAGTAGTAATCGAGAACTATGAAGATTGGGGAGGCACCATAGGGGCAGGACAAGACCATGAGTTTATCAGCAGTGGGCAGTTCAACCTAGATAAAGTTGGGGAGTATGCAGTCTCGGTAGATTTGCTCATGGGAACAGAAAGTAATCCAGTAGTGGTTGAACCATTCGCTGGTGGCCTTTGTACGGTAGCGACTGAAGGTGAAATAATCTACAAGAAGTTAGAGTACACTGGAGGTAGTAATGGTACGGTTCCAGTTGCTGGTGTTCCCATAGATGTGAAGGCGAAGTTGCACGTTTGGGGACAGAACAATATGGGCATTTCTCAGGGCATGGGTATTCATTGGATTATCACAGACCCAGATGGGATAATAATTGAGAATTATGAGGACTGGGGTGGTAATATAGGGGCAGGACAAGACCATGAGTTCATTAGTAACAGCCAGTTCGATTTAGACAAAGCTGGAAAGCATTTTGTCTCAATAGATTTGCTCATGGGGGCACAGTTCAGCCCAATAGTGGCTGATGCATTTGCTGGCGAACTGTGCACAGTAGCAGCGGTTGAGGAGGAAGAGGAGGAAGGTTTTGTCCTGATAAGAGATGCGAAGTACGCACTAGCATCAACATACTATGGGAATGCAGAACGGTCAACAGTAACATTCAGCGTTATAGCACCATCATTTATGCTAACAAGCGATAAAGTGGACCAGATGGTAACAAGCTTTGAGGATAAGTTTGCGGAAGAAGGCGCTCACATGCTATCACTGAAGCTGTACGAGAAGAGTGGCCTGGTCCAGACTGATTATAGTGCCGATATTGTCACGACTTTACCGACAGCAGCAGCAGCAGCTACAGGATCAACTGTACCAGCTTTTTTGGGTATAAGCACTGGGGTCTTCTATGCTATAATAATCGCAGTGTGCTTGATTGTGGGTCTCATTATCATTTTAGTAGTCAGGAAAGATGTCAACCAGTTCCTGTTCGGGACACCACCGTCAAATGGGGATCCTGGAACACCTGGTGCAGTAGATATGATAGGCATGATGATTACAATGATGATAGTAATGATGATGATGCAGATGATGGAGTCAGTATCCAAAGAAGGATTCGTGCCCGCAGTAACTAAAGGAGCTGTGAAGGTAGCAACAGGAATAGCGGCAACTAGGGCGGCAATAGCAGAAGTTAGAGGGGTAATACCGAAAGCAAAAGCTAAAGTCAAAGAGGCAATACCGAAAGCAAAGGCTAAAGTCAAAGAAATAGTAGCACCAATTGTGCAAGCTATCGAAGAATGATAGCGATAGTAAACATAAGGGAGGTAACCATGGGAGAGTACTTATCAACTAACATTACCAGTCCACATGTCGTAGCTGTGGGGGGAATAATCACGGGGGGTCTCACTGTTACACCACCAGCTGCCGGGGATTACTACCTGCTGATGGAGCAGTACTCAGCTGAGCTGGCCTTCATACCCGGTTCTCGTGCTTTCTTGTATCGGGCACTTGTTGGAGGTAACTACGTCAACAATACGTTCCGACACACAAACCAACACCGGGTAGCAGCCGGTGTGGCGGAGGACATTACGGTAGAGCTGACCGTACCCAATACGGACTGCTACCTGCATATGTTCCTGAAACGAAGAGCTTTGAGGGTAACTGCCGGGGCACTCGTCGTCGGTACTGAGTATGAAATCATGTCAATCGGCACAACAGACTTTACACTAATAGGTGCAACATCCAACACTGTCGGTGTGGAGTTTGTAGCAACAGGTGTAGGAGTAGGAACGGGCACCGCAGCTGTACCGCCAGCTCCAGAAACCGATGAAGAAGTGGACTATGTAGCTGTTACCCTTCTGTCGGCTGCACCTGCTGTCGTTGACGGGATTGACTTCTCGTCTATGATGAATCTCATGATCACCATGATGATAGTAGTTATGATGATGAAAATGATGACTGGAGCAATGAGTTCAGTTACAAGTTAATAGGAGGGGATAATGGGTCACGGCAACGACTTCTTCATGCAGATGTGCAAGGAAGCAAAAGAAGAGATAGCTTCAGGTAAGAAGGGTTGGAAGGAAGTTGACAGCAACACGCTGTTACTAGCTTGTTTCGGCATGCTGAGCAACCATTTAGCTCACAGTATAACAAGGCCGTTATGGTTCTTTGCGGGAACTGTGTTTGCTGGATTAGTAGGCTGGGGAATTACAGCTCTGTTATAAGGATAGGAGGAAGGTGAATGCTCAACAAGCTGGCTTTAGCTCAACTGAAGGCTTCACCTCAAGTCTTAGGAGGCGGTGTATACGGAGATGTATTCTGGAATTTAATGCCGTCGATAGCGTATGTTCTTGGAACGGAGCTACCATGCACAGCATATGTAGCTAATCCCACCGATGAGGATAGAGAATACATGCTGGCACTCACTATATCAAGTGCTGGCGAAACTATAGCAGAGTACCCTATCAAGGTTGATGATTTAACCTGGTTCCCGGTTGAGGCAAATAGTGTAGTTAGTTTACCGGGAGCGCTTGTATTGGGCTACAGTGATGTAGCATTAACTATGAGCCTGTACGAAAAGGAGCAGAACAAAGTTGTTGACATTGTATCTACAGCACTTACAACTACAGGAACAAGCGGACTGCCAGATTTGCCTGATGTACCGGCGTTCCCAGAGTTTCCAGGGATGCCAGCAATTAGTGGTATTGATATAGGCGCTGTTATGAGCTTGATGATTACTATGATGATAGTAGTAATGATGATGAAAATGATGGCACAAAGTGTGTCGAAGGTGAATACAAAATGACAGGTGGGCGATTTTACAGGGAGAAGTTCAAGCCTCCAGCAATTCAGTACATTGAGGAGCATTTCCCTCAATACTTCCAGATGATGGAGCACATGACTGCGAACTACGTAACTTATGTCAGGGAGATGAGCCAGAAGGTGGCCGTGTATCTTGAACAAACTACACCACTTGCGATGAACAGAGAACGAGTAGTACCGTCTGTCGCGTTTGATTCGGACTTCATCCCGTCAAACTCGGTTATTGGCGTCCCTGTTGGGCTAATAGATGCCGAATTTGTGAACATATCGAAGGTGTTCCTGTTGATTATTGGCAGAGCAGAGAACATGTTCGCTGGTTATAATGACCTTAATTGTACGGTTGCAACTGACAATCAGTGGCAAGTGAATATAGATGGTGGAGCATACGTTGACTTACAGAATGGCGCTAAAGCAGATGGCCAAATGCTTGACACAGATTGGCGATGTGAGGTGCAAGGAGTAATTCACCCGTTCACATTTATGTTTGATATAACTGATAGACTAGTTGCGCTAGATGACAGGATCGGTATTAGGTTGGCTAATTCCAGGGCAAGACAGATTAACTTGATCGTGACAATCGATGTGTATTTGAAGGTGGTGTGGAAACTATGAGGACGGTAGACAAGTGACTACAATACCAATTGATAGATTAGAGTTTGATACCAGTAATGGAGAGTGGCCGGAGATATTGCTTGCTAGGCCCTCTATTTGGGTCATTGCTTACAAGGGGCCAGGTGATGATGGCTGGATGGCTTCAGTTACAGTAGATGCTTATGGAGACATAAGTGTCCTTGATAGGCTAGAATTTGATGCAGGTTTCTGCTCTGAACCAAAGATGGTGCTTTTATCTAATGGTTACGTTGCCGTAGTTTATAGAGGTCCGGATACTGATATTTGGATAGCTACAATTTCAGTTGACGCAGGTGGGAATCTTGCTCTTGTTAATGTGCTAGAGCTTGAAGCCAGCAGTGGAAATATAAATCTTTACCCCTTTATTATACACATCGCTGGAACGGTTTATGCTGTATCCTATGGTCTTTGGGCTGGCTGTAGACTCAGGACTATAAATATAGGAGCAACTGGGGTTATTGGTGTGGTAGTTGGTAGTTACGCCTACGCAACCTCCTCACTCCAGAGTTTCATCCTTCATATCTCAGGAGACGTCTGGTGTATTGCTCATAGGCATGGGGGAGGGTCTGGTGAGCTAATTACTGTAGAGATAGATAGTGCTGGAAATATCACCGATCCCTTCATTGAAGAATTCACATTTGACGTGGGTTCATCCGCTGACCCGCGCATGATCCACCTTGCTGGAACTATGTATGCAGTAGTTTACCATGCAAACACTGATAACAAAGGTCGACTCTTTACTATCGACATACAGAATAATGGGGATATTGCGGCTGCAGTAACTGCCACTCTCGATTTCTATGATGGTGATGCGGGTAATCCTAATATAGACCTTTTTAGCCCCGGCATCTATCTGATTACTTATCACCAAGTGACTACGGGCGGGCCGTTGATGGCTATAACTGTACCGATAGGAGCCGGCGGGGGGATTGGAGTTGCTACAGCCCCGGTTGAACTGGCGACCTTTTCTTATAACCAGAGACAGTTAGAAGTTTATGCCGATTTTTGGCTAATGGTCTATTGTGGTTCTGGCACTGACGGCTACATAGTAGGCATGGGTCTAGAACCCGCAGTCACGACTCAAGCGATGACTGGTATTGCCCAAGGGGCGGCACCTGGAGTGGGTGGCACAGCAACTGCTCATGGGGACGTAACTGATTTAGGCCTTCCGAATCCTGGAGGTCATGGTCACTGCTGGAATACTACTGGCACACCAACACGCAGTGATGCGTATGTGGATAATGGACCAGTTCTCGCTACCGGTGCCTTTACTTCTGCACTCACAAGATTAAAGCCTGGATGGACCTACTATGTAAGAGCGTTTGTTAGATCCGGCAGTACCTATACGTATGGCAACGAAGTGAGCTTTGTTGCAGACCCCACAGACACAAAGATGAAAGTACGAGTAACTGCTCTTGACAGAGGTCCCGGAAATGTCTTTGGCCCAGATGCATATAACGTTTATCTACATTCTAAAAGGTGTTTGGTAAGAGCTCCAAATGGAACTCTTTGGATAGCTGGTGTCAACAACTTTGCGAACCCAAACACGACAGTTTATGCCTACTATAGCACTGATGGTGGTCAAACTTGGACTTACGAAACAGCAGTCGCACTATGTTCAGCAAGAGACTACGACAGCATGGTGGTATTGGTAGATAGTGACAGTGTTCCTATTATTATATTCACGGATAACACGAATGATGCAAACGAGGGCGTAAGATACGTTGATAGGAGAGGCGGTGTCTGGGGAGTTCACGAAATGGTCTTTCCCACCACTTGGAGAGGACTGGATGCCGTGATTGACGCTACTGATGTTATCCATGTTACCGCCAATGACGGTAACATAAAATATATCAGAGGGGTTAGCGGCTCGTGGGATGCTGCTGAAATAGTGGATCCTGGTTGGGGCCTTTACCCAGTTATAGCGGTAGATAGTACCGGTAAACCCTATATCGTATACACGTCCAATACTACCGTCCTTGTGTTGAGAGAAAGGAATGGGGCTTGGGGAGCTGAAGAAGATATTACAGGCTCTACAGCAAATGCAGAATATCCATCTGTAGCCATGGACGTAGAGGATAACCTTCATGTAGCATGGATAGACTACAACGGTGATAGCTATGTACACTACAACAAAAGAACCGCTGGTGTATGGGGAGCACTTGTAGTAGTATTCACTGATCTTATTAGTGAAATGCTTCGCACTCCATCAGTTACCATAGATATTGATGGCGTTGTATACGTAGTGTATTCTGGTGACCGATATGTGTTTGATATAAGATACAAGAGGATAACTGCTGGTGTGCTAGGTGCCGAAGAGGTTATTGATGGCGATACTAACCATGATGATGGTTTTAGTTATCTGGGTTCAGCATTATACCATAGGTATCCAGATAGTGGTATATTGCCTACCAATATGCAGCTTTCGATATACCAACAGGAAGAAAGGGAAGCTGATGGTCGGCCTGACATATATTATGTAAGACCGTTAGTGGAAGCAGCACCAAGTGGTGGCAATCCAGGCATAGTTGAATTACTAACATGAGAGGTAACGAACGGTGTTGTAGGTAGTATGGAGATTGTAAATATCAGTGTAGGGCAAAAGGAAAGCGATGATTACAGCCACAATAGAAACAGCAATTGATACCTTTGACTTCCTTAGCAATCGCAGGATGGCCAAGGCTAGTGATGGTAGATTGTGGGTTATCTATCGTGATAAGGATAATGGCACTTATGATGTTAAGGTAGCCTATTCAGATGACGGAGGAGCCACCTGGACAAGTGAGGTAGTAGATGCTGGTGGAAGTGCATCGGCTCAGTGTGCCCTCGCTGTAGACTCCAATGATGAAATTCATGTGGTCTGGTGTGATAGAGTGCTTTTCCCTGTCATGCAGGTTTGGCTTTGGTATCGCTCAAGAACTAGTGCTGGAGTATGGTCTGCTATTGTTGAATTGTATGCGCCTGCACTTGAATTACAGGTTACAGCTAGCGGTGATGATTGCGTTGATGAAAACAACCCAGCCAACTTCTCTATTGTTCATAACGAGGTTCATGTTGGTGATGTTAACGTTGGTTCATTTGATTGGGCTAGCGGTATGCGGTTTCTCAATGTTGATATTCCACAAGGGGCAACAATAGTTCACGCTTGGCTGTCTATAAGAACTTATGGAGGAGCGCCAGGCACTTTACCAACAACAATCATAGAAGGCGAGGCCCATGATAACGCTATCATATTCTCTGACATTGCCGACTACGATGCTAGAGTGAGGACAGGATCGAGTGTTAACTGGACGCCAGCAGCCTGGACCGCTTGGAATACCAGCCCCGATATAGCTGCAATAATCCAAGAGATAGTCGATAGACCTGGCTGGCTACCTAATAGTGCTATGGCTCTCTTTTGGAGCCATGCAGCTGGTTGGGGAGGAGTAGACAATCAACTCGACGGTTATAGTTATGATAGGTCAGCGGTGTTTGCTCCTAAGCTCCATATTGAGTATGAAATACATGTTGCGCATTCATTCTCAGCACCACTCGAACCTGATATTGCCATAGACCAAAATGATGATATTCACGTAGCCTGGATGGCTTGGTCGGGCTACCCAACTCTTATACCAGTTATTAAGTATGTCAAGAGAACAGGTGCTGCTTGGGGGACCCTAGAAGATGCTGCGAGCAATCTAGTTGACACCCACATGGGCGAGCCTTCCATAGCGATAGATTCCAGCAACTTTCCTCATATTGCCTTTTACAAGGATACTCCTCTGAACACTTATAATATCTTCTATGTATGGAGAACTGCTCTCGGCTGGCAACCCGAGGAGTCCGTAAGTGTAGAGGTCAATCCTGCCGGTATACATGAGTATCCGCAGCTGGTCTTAGACTCTGCAGATGATGCTCATGTAGTCTGGATGGCTTATAATCGATATAACTCATCATATCCTGCTAAGCCCAATATCTATTACAGGAAAAGAACTGCAGGTGTCTGGGGGGCTGAGGAACGGGTTACGGATGTAGATTACAATCAAGGTTATGGGGTCAGCATAGCTCTTAATACAGATGATACAATTCACGTTATTTGGTCTGGCCAAGGATGGGGAGCCAACCCTGGCGAATATTGTGTTCAGCACAGGCAGAGTTCAGTTGTTGGTGTCTGGTCAACCCAAAACGATTTGGTGAACGGGGCTGGGTATAACTACTTGGCTACTTCTTTGTGTGCAAGGTACCCACCCAGTAATATACTGACTGAAGGTTACGCCTTCATTTATGTCAGCGAGAACACTCTCAGTGATTTGGAGTTTCTCGCATCGGGGGTTGCTGCTGTGAGTGGCGGCCTACCAGGCGTAGTAGAACTCTTAACCTAAGGAGGAATTATGCGATATTCAGTAATGTCAAGGACAATACCAATCCAGGAAGTGGAAGGAAAGTGCAGGCAAGCAGGAGCAACCCACATCAAAGTTAGGCCGTTAGTGAAACAGGTCTTCTGCGATCTTAATGAAGATGCTGCTCAGAGACTTGCGAGAGAACATGGAGTTAAACTCAGTACCATAAAGCCTGTTAGGTCGTCATCGCTACTTATAGCTCCTTCTCCTGCTGCTGTTGCACCTGCTCAGACCACTGGTCTCAACTTATACACCATATACAGTGAGCTACGCCAAGCATATTCTCCTGCACTTCTTGGATTGGGGCTAACAGTCGCAGTTCTCGATTCAGGCATAAGAACAACACACGAAGCACTGAATGGCAAAGTAATTCTTGAAGAGAATTTCTCCGAATCACCTACAGTTCACGATATATTTGGTCACGGCACAGGTACGTCATACATCATCGCCGGTGAACACGACACCCAATCCGGGGTTTGTCCTGGTGCCAAGATCATGAGCATGAAGGTTCTCAATGACAACGGGTTAGGGACAGACGAGATGGTTGTAGACGCAGTAGAACGAGTATGCGAGCTTGTACAAGAAGCAATCGACAACAATCTCCATATAACAGCTGAAATGTATCCTAACACAATCAACCTGAGTGTTGGTGCAGAAGATGATGGGGATCCAGATGCACCAATGCGTGTTGCTTGCCAAGTGGCAGTAGAGAGTTATGGTATACAGATTATTGCCGCCGCTGGCAATGGTGGTCCTGATATGACAACTATACTTTCACCAGCAACTGACCCTCTCGTGATAGCAGTCGGTGGCTTAAAGACCTGGGAATTCATAATATGGGATGAGAGCTCTAGGGGTCCTACTCTTGAAGGAGTGGTAAAACCAGATTTGGTGTGCTGGGTAGAAGATATAGAGGTTGCTAGTCACAGAGCAGATGATGAATACGAAGTTAAAACCGGTACCTCGTTCTCTACCCCGATGCTTGTTGGAGTTGATGGGCTCCTTTGGGATCTTACAAGGCGTGTGTACGGGCAGGATACCCGGGTTACATATTATGACTGGCTACCTGTTGCTTACGCTTTCTGTGCAAAGCCGGAAGATGTGCAGGTAGCAAAAGATAATGCTTACGGTTACGGTATTCCAGCAATGGGTTCAATGATTAACCAGCTGATGAGACCAGTTTCTCCAATAAGTGGTTTGATTGAGATGATGCCAATGTTGATGATAGTAGGTATGATGCCTGGAATAATGGGCGGAATGATATAGCAGGAATAATCTAGTCGGAGGTGTAATTATGGCAGAAAAGACAATGGAACAAGATATGATGAGCATGATGATGGTTATAATGATGATAGCCGTTCTCAGCCAGATGATTCCAGGACAGGTTCAGGCAGCACCCCCAACGGGCGGGGCTATTACAGTCAGCCTCAAGAACCCACCCGGTGAAGCTGAATTGTGGCAACTGGTATTTACCGATTGGAATGCAACTGCTGCCATACATCAGGTAGGTGGTTTGGCTCATGTTGATGCAGCTGAACTGATTGCTTTCGAAATATCTGAAGGAGTACAATTCCCTCTACGCATCGTGTCCCTGCAAGTCAGCAAGTGGAACGAAGACAAGACAGCTATAATTGTACTCTATGAACTCCAATCATGGCGCCCTTACCTCTGGGACTTCGACAAAAACGACTGGAGTGAAGAGCCAGACCCAAGTTATAGAGAGGTCTTTTTGAACGCGTATGGTCACAGTTACTTTGATGTTAGCTCAGAAGCATTCACAAGTTAGTAAGGAGGAAGTAATATGCCAGGACAAACAACCGTAACAATTAACGGTAAACAGTGGACTGTATCAGTAGCTACAACAACCGCTGAATTGGTAGCTGGACTCAGTGGTGTTGCTAGCATTCCTGCTAATACCGGTATACTTTTCGATATGGGTGTTGATAAGAATAGCATATCTGTTAACATGAGTGAGATGCTGTTTGCCCTAGATATTATATTCATAAACAGTACCGAAGGTGTGATAGGTGTACTGCATGATGTACAACCTGGAGACGAAGCTCAATTCCTAGCAGGTACAACTGTTGGAGCAAGATACTTCATGGAGGTAAATGCTGGCGAAGCTGCAGATATAGTCGTTGGTTATAGCGTGGATTTGGGGAATGCATCATCAACTACTGACGGAATCGATATAGATAGTATAATGAATCTCATGATTACTATGATGATAGTAGTTATGATGATGAAAATGATGACTGGAGCAATGGGAGGAGCAATCAAGCCAGCACCAAAACGGCCACTGATTTATGGCCCAAAAGGTGAAGTACTGACTGAACATCACTCTATCGGTGGCCCAGAACGCAAAAAGCTCGTAGATAAGTTTGGCACCTGGGCAGTTGGGAGAGCAGAAAGTGTTTGCCCAGAAGACGACGTTGAATGTGTGAGACTCGAAGCAGGTAGGCTGTTATACGCACACAGGAGA
>SDBV01009635.1_pt1 | contig 12801 bp, 11 predicted proteins | sample 2277081 | NCBI WGS metagenome assembly SDBV01 (sample SAMN10402039, study PRJNA504765) | marine sediment metagenome | isolation source: marine sediment core GS10_PC15, 223 cmbsf | place: Arctic Ocean: Southern Knipovich Ridge | collected 2010
GCTCTGCCTCGGCCAGAGACGTGGCCATGGGTTTTTCACACAGCACCGCCACACCACTATCGAGTACGTCGATCGAAATGGAAGCATGGCTGGAATCGGGGGTTACGATAGAGACTCCATCGAGCTTTTCTTTGCTGATCATCTCCCGGTAATCGCTGTACGTAACAGGGATGTTCCACGTTTCCGCGAATAGACTCAGCTTCTCGGCCTTTACATCGCAGCAGGCGACGAGCTCCACCTCTCGGTTTTTCTGGTAAGCCCTGGCATGGCCCTTAGCCATGCCGCCGGTTCCGATGATGCCTACGCGTACCATCTGGGATCTCCTGTCTGTTTTACGGGTTATCGCTGCCGGATAGTAGTACGCGATCACTCGGCTGTCAATGTCGATGATTGCATAGGGTGCCGCACCGCATTGAGGCGGGCCTGAACCGGTGATCCGGGGGTTTCTGACCGCTCGGGGAGATCAGGCCGGGCGCGGATTAAAGGAAGAGACGCGGGCCAGTTTCTCGAAGAGCTCCTTCTCGGCGGGTGTGAGAGACGGGGGAACCACGATCCGTATAACGGCGTACAGGTCTCCCCGACCACTCTTGCTGCCACCGAGACCCTTGCCGCGCAGCCTCAGTTTTTGGCCGCTGTTCATGCCGGCCTTCAACGTGAGATTGGCTTTACCTTCCAGGGTGGGCACCTTGATTTTAGCGCCGAGAGCCGCTTCCCACGGCGCCACAGGCACGGTCACTTCCAGGTCGGGCCCGCTGAGGCGAAAGACGGGGTGAGGTCTGAGCTTCACTTTGAGGTAAAGATCTCCTGGCGATTCCGCCCCCACGTGATCCGCCCTCGCGTTGGCCGCCTGGGCCGGCGGCTCGCCCTGGCCGCTCAGGCGCAGCCGGCGTCCCTCGGTTGTACCCGGCGGTATGGTGACTTCGATGTTCCGCAACGAGCTTCGTCGGCGGCCGATGTTGTCGGTTACGATCCGTTCGAGGGAAAAGGATTTTTTGCCGCCGAAGTAGGCTTCTTCCAGAGAGATCTCCAGCTCGGCTTCTACGTCGCGTCCGCGCAGTGTCTGGTCTCCGGCATTTTCTGTCGCATACCCCCGCCGGTCCGAACCGGGGCGCTTTGCGCTGGGGCACCCCGGCGGGTTTCCTGCTTGAGCTCGGCGGGTCGAGCTCGGGCCGTCGGAATCTGCGCCTAAGCCTTTGAACAAGTCACTCAGCTCGCCGAACATGGACTCGAAAAAATCGCTGAATTCGGAATCTCCCGAGTCGTCGAATTGATAGTTGCGGGAACCGCTTTCACCGGCGGGCGAAGCGGAAAAGCCCCACCCGGGAGGAGGCGTAAAATCCTGACCGTTGCGCCAGTTGTGCCCGAGCATGTCGTATCTCTGACGTTTTTCAGGGTCCCTCAGAACTTCGTAGGCCTCACCGATTTGTTTGAATTTCTCCTCCGCGAGTTTGCTCTTGTTGACGTCGGGGTGATACTTGCGGGCCATCTTGCGATAGGCACGCTGAATCTCATCCTGAGAGGCCGTTCGTGCGACGTTTAGCTGCTCGTAATAGTCCTGGTATTTAACCGCCATGGCTGGAAGTATTATGGCCCTTATGCATGTGCAGCATCAATGATCACCCTTCGAGGGCTTGCCGGATTTTCCAGGCCAGGTCGCTCGGTGAAAACGGTTTTTGCAGGAAGCCGGCACTTTCATCGAGCACTATCTGGTTTACCGTATCATTTTCCAGGTACCCTGAGGTATACAGGACTTTGGTGTCGGGATTGTGCTTGACCAGCCTCTTGGCCAGCTCGCACCCGTTCATTTCCGGCATGATTACATCTGTCATCAACAGCCGGATCGAGTTGTTGTTCCGCCCGCATATCTGCAGCGCCTCCACCCCGGTCCTGGCCTCGTAGACGGTGTAGCCCAACCTTTTAAGAGTCTTGCTGACCATTTTCCTGACAGCCCGGTCGTCTTCGACGATCAAGATGGATTCAGAGCCTGTAGGAGTACTGGTTGTTTTGCGCGCCGCGATGCGCTCTTCAGCGGCAGCTTCCGTTTGGGGAAGGTAAATCCGAAACGTAGACCCTTTGCCGGGACGGCTCTCCACTTCTATGTGCCCCTCGCTTTGTTTTACGATGCCGAACACCGTGGACAATCCCAGGCCGGTGCCTTTCCCCCGGCGTTTCGTCGTGAAGAACGGCTCGAAGATCCGTTCTTGCGTTTCCCGGTCCATGCCGCAGCCCGTGTCGCTAACGGCGATCATCACGAAACGGCCGGGGTTCAAACCTTCGTGTTGGGCGCAGTATTTATGACCCAGGTGCACGCCCTTGGTTTCCATGACGATTTTCCCGCCGCCCGGTAAGGCGTCGCGGGAGTTGAGGACCAGGTTCATAATGATCTGCTCGACCTGGCTTTGGTCCGCCCTTGTAAGCCCCAGCTTCGAATCCAGCCGGGTTTCTAGCACGATGTCTTCACCTATCAGCCTGCGCAGCATGCGCTCGAGATTCGAGACCAGATTGTTGAGTATGATGACCTTTGGTTGCAGCACCTGCTTGCGGCTGAAGGCCAGGAGCTGCTGTGTCAGCAAGCTGGCCCTTTCGGCGGAGCTCTTGATTTCCTGAGCGTCGCCGATGAGGGATTCATCGAGCTTGGGGCTCATCAGCATCATATTGGCATAGCCGATGACGGCGGTCAGCAGGTTGTTGAAATCGTGGGATACCCCCCCCGCCAGCCGGCCGATTGCTTCCATCTTCTGAGTCTGAAGCAGTTTCTCTTCGCTCTCTCTGAGTGCCTTCTCCGCGTTTTTCAACTCCGTGATGTCGGTGACCACGGCAAAGCTGCCCGCCTTCGATCGGCCGTCCCGCAGGATGTTTTGCGGGGATACCAGGGTGCTGACTTTTTTGCCGTCTTTAGTCGACCATTCGATTTCGAAGGAGTATTTTCCGCCGGGGGTTTCGGCTTCTCTCTCTTCGTAACGGGCCCGGCCCGCGCTGTCGAGAAAATCCGTTATGCGCCGCCCTATCACCTCTTTCCTCTCGTATCCCCATATGTCGCAGAGCCTGTCGTTTACCAGGATTATCGTGCCTTGCTCGTCCAGGACCCACAGGCCCTCGTTCAATGTTTCTACCAGCAGCCTGTATCTCTCTTCGCTGGTCCTCAGGTTCGCCTCCATTTCGGCCTTGCAGAGGGCCATCTCTATGGTAACGAGCAGCTCTCTCTCTTCGAACGGTTTCAGAAGGTAGCCGAAGGGTTGTGCAATTTTGGCCCGTTTGACGATATCTTCGTTGGCGTAGGCCGTCAGGAATATAACGGGGATGGCAAGTTGCTTTCCTATGGTCTGAGCGGTTTCGATACCATCCAGATCGCCTCCCAGCACTATGTCCATCAGGATCAGATCGGGCTTTTCTTCGAATGCTACAGATATGGCCTTTTCGCCGGAAGTCACGATGCCGCAGACGTTGTGGCCGACACTCTCCAAACTCTCCTTGATGTCGGCTGCCACGAGAAACTCGTCTTCAACAATCATTATGGTGGCTTTGCTCATTGGCGGTAACCCCAATTCGTATGTTGCACAAAAAGACCGTGTACGTCAAAGCAGCGAGTGCCTGAGCAATATGAGCCTGCAATTCAGTGTCGGCATGGTATAATGAAATTACCTCAAATATATCAACTCATGGGCCCAGGCATAAAGTCGAAAAAAATCTAGCCTAACATGTACAAATCGTAAAAATGCTGTATACTATGTGCCGGCTTTATTCATTGCCAAGCGAGGCAATAGTGAAAACTCCGGTCATCCTTCCACAATTCCGCCTAACGAGTCGTGCCGTGCGGCTCGACCCTGGCGCGCTTTTTAGCGAAGCATCTCGTTTTTACATCTGCAGGAAACGCTTATCGGGAAAGTGGGGCAAGAGAGAGCCCGCTATAGGCGGATTGCCCGGGAGACTGGGGTCGGTCTGAAGCCGTAGGAGGTTGATGTTGTGGTGGAGCAGGCTTTCGATGGCAGCGAAACGCAGGGGTACGGAGAGGTCAATGAGATTCTTCATGAAATCGTCGATGAACCGGGCCCCAGATTTTCCTGCTACTGCCTTGGGGAGGAAGAGCACCGTTTGAGGTGCGAGATACACTACAACGGCCGCAAAAAAGCGCCGATCCTGCTCAGCGAGAACCAGGTTTGGGAGTGCTGTCATTCCGACAAGGGCCGGCAGCACATCAAGGAGCTCCTGCGCCGTGAGATAGACGGTTTGATAGTCGAGGAGAGCTGGTACGATCAACCCTTGTCTCAGGATTGGGACTGACACCGGCTCCTACCCTGCTAATCGGTAATGAACTTGTTCACCTCTTCGTTGAGCTCCTCCGCGCCCTGGCCCAGCAGGGTAGTGATCTCGGAGACGTTCAGCATAGCCTTCGTGATCTGCTTTGTGCCCTCGGCGATTTCACTCATTCCATTAACGACGATGGCTGAGATGTTCCTGACGTCCTCCTGAGAATTGCCCATGTCCTCGGCGCCTCTCTTCATTTCGTTGGAGCCCTCCCTGACCCGCGTGCTGATATCGTTGAGCGACGTCATGGCCTTGAGGATTTCGTCGCCGCCCGTGGAGAGCTCCTCGGTGGTGAACGAGATCTCGGTCAGGGCCGAGGCTACTTCCTTGATTTCTCGGTTGATGCTCTCGAAGGAATCACTGGTTTCGCGGCTGGATTCCGAAGCACGCTTGATGTGTTCCACTATTTCCCTGAGAGCGCCGGATATTTGCTTGGCATTCTCGGCCGTGGATTCGGCCAGCTTCCTGATCTCATCGGCTACGACCGCGAAGCCGCGTCCGAACTCTCCGGCATGGGCCGCTTCGATGGCGGCGTTCATAGACAGCAGGTTGGTCTGCGAGGCCACGTTGTTGATCACGGATATCATGCTCAGTATGTCGTCGACGCTGCCCGCTATCTGCTGGATGCCGTCGGTCGTCGTGCTGAGCTTGTCCCCGCCGATCCTGGCCGTTTCTACCAGTCTGTCGGTCGCTCCTTTTATGTTCTTGGTGATGCCCGTTGTGCTGCGAAGAGACGCCAGCATCTGTTCGACCGAAGCCGATGACTCGCTGACGGCGCTGGCCTGGGCCTCTATCTGCTCGTTCAGGCCGGCTATATTCGCGCTGATCTGCGTAACCGCAGTGGCCGACGTGTTGATCTGACTGTCGAGGTTTCCCAGCTGCTGCCCGATGGATTCCGCATTAGCGGCTATCTCGGTGGCCGAGGACAGGGTCTCGTCTGTGCTGGCGGACAGGTCCTGCCTGACTTCCAGGTTGCGGTCCGATGCCCGCTTTATGTTGATGGTGAGGTTGGACAGCGAGCTTACCGCTTTGTTGAGGTTGCGGCTCAACAGGCCGATTTCGTTTTCGCTGGAATACTCGATGCGCTGGGCAAGGTTGCCTTCGGCGAGCACATTCGACCACTCGACGATGTTGGAGATGGGGCTGGTGACGGCTTTGAGGCTCCAGCCGAGAATGAGAAAAGAGCCCACTATCAGGATCACGGCTATCCCTGAAGACACCGCGATGGCCCGGATAATGTCGCGTTTCAGGGCGGCCTCTTTCCGATCGATTACCTGTCCGATGTCGTCGACGTACACCCCGGTGCCTATTATCCAATTCCACGGCTCGAACAGGCGCACGTAGGACATTTTGGGTTGATCTTCCGTCAACCCGTCTTCCGTAGGTTTGGGCCAGAGATAATCCACGAACCCTTCGCCGTTTTCCTTGCACACCTCGACAAACGCCTGGAAGAGGTTTTTATCCGTACCGTAGGCGCAGTTGTACTTCGGGTCGTCCAGTATCTTGCCGTCCAGCTCCGGAACCGTGGGATGCATGACCATCTCGGGAAACGGCTCCCCGGTGTCGTTGATCCAGAAGTAACCCGATTTATCTTCGGCGTAGCGCATCTGTTTTATGGCCTGCCTCGTTTCCTGCTTGGCGTCGGATATGGCGTCGTCTATGTAGATTCCGGTGCCGATGATCCAGTTCCAGCCTTCGATGAGCCTGACGTAAGAGAGCTTGGGTTGATCTTCGGTCAGCCCGTCCCTGGTCGGCTTGGGCCACAGGTAATCGACGAATCCCTCTCCGTCTCTCTCGCACACCTCGACGAAGGCCTGAAAGAGATTCTGACCGATGCCCAATGCCACGTTGTAATTGGGGGCGTCCAGTATCTTACCGTCCAGGTTCGGGACCGTGGGGTGCATGATCATGCGCGGGTACGGCTTGCCCGTGTCGTTGATCCAGATATACCCGGTCCCTTCGTCGTAGCGCATTCCCTTGATCTGCTCCATCGCGAGCTCTTGGGCTTCGACCTCGCTGATTTCACCGGAGGCGGCGTTCTTCCTGTGATGAGCTATGGTGGAGCCGGCCACATCTATGATGTACTTCAGCCGATAGCCGTACTTGCCCTCTAAATACCTTCGATCCGTGGAGTTCACGTGGCTGGATTCGATCGTCTCGTAGGCAATGTCCACGAAACTGACCAGGTTAGCCTTGACCTTGGCCATCTCGTCTTCCCCGAATGCCGTTGCATCCGACTGGCCTTTCGTCACAAGGTACCACACGAAGTAGCCCAGCAGAGCCGAGACTAGAACGACTACGGTGATGCCGACCATCAGGAATATTTTAGCCCTGATCTTCCAATCCGCATAACGCTTCATACTGCAAATCCTTATAATGTCATCAATTATTCTATGATTCGTAGCATACGTGGGATTTATTTACAAGTAAGATCAAGATAAAGAAGACCGGGCCCGGGCCTTCGGTTTCGATCGGAGCCGCGCACCAATCAGGGAGCGGAACGGCTCAGCGGCTTTCGAGAGTGTCTTTAATCGGGCGATGTGCCCAGCAGACGGGACAGCAGAACAAGGTGGCCCTTTTCCTGGTCGACCAGGAACTTGTACACGTTTTTTATGGCGGGAATCTTGCTCTTCTCGTAGAGGCTCAGGTAGAAAGCGTATATCGCGCGTTCACGGTGGGCCAAGGCCTCGAGCTTCGGCATGAGGCCTTCGTGTTCGCCCCCTGCCAGCGGCTCGACTTCCTCCGGCCGGTGGAACGACCTGGATTCCAGGGTCCGGATCAGCTCCTCTTCGGAAAGCCGCCCGGCGATAATGTCCTCGATAAACCTTTGGTGGAGCCTCTCCTCGTCGATGATGACGGCCAGCGCGCCGGGAAGAGGTCCGCGGCTGAGCATGTCTGCAAGAGATTTGTACAAACCGTAGATTTCATTCTCCAGAGTCAGGGCGCTGCGCAAAACCAACTTCATGGTCAGGCGAGCGATAAAGCCGATGTGCCTCACTGTTTCAGCGCTCCGTAGATGGTGACGGCTCCGAAGATCAGGAAAACCGCCCCGGCCGCGAGCTTCATGATCTTCTCCGGGATGTACCTGCCCACCACGCCGCCCAGACCCACGGCTATGACAGTTGTCATCAGGAGCGCGCTGGTCGCGCCGATTAAAATCGACAGGAACGAACGCTTGTTGGTGGCGAGAGCGAAGATGGATATTTGAGTCTTGTCGCCCAACTCCGCCAGGAAAATCATTATGAAAGTCGAAATAACAAGCTTGAAGTCGATGAGCATGGCATAGATCCTTCCGTGAGGTGTTATCCTGTTATCCCAGGGCCACATCCAGCGTCATCATTACCGCAAAGCCGAGCATTGCGCCGATTGTGGCCACATCGCTTTGCCGGCCCTCCTGGGCCTCCGGTATGAGCTCCTCCACGACGACGTAGATCATGGCGCCGGCGGCGAAAGCCAACGCGTACGGCAGTAAAGGCCGAATCAGAATAACGGCAACGGCCCCGAGCAAGCCGGCAACAGGCTCGACAATGCCGCTGAGCTGCCCATACCAGAAACTCTTGAGCCGGGACATGCCTTCACGGCGGAGAGGAACGGATACCGCCGCGCCTTCGGGAAAATTCTGGATGCCGATACCAACTGCCAGAGTCACGGCGCCCGCCAGGGATGCTGACGGAAGATTGGTGGCCAGAGCGCCGAAAGCCACACCCACGGCCAGGCCTTCGGGAATGTTGTGCAGTGTAATGGCTGTAACCAGGAGAACGCTCCTCTGCCAGCTGGTCTTGATGCCTTCGGCAGCCTCCATTGGCATGTTGAGATGCAGGTGCGGCAGAATTCTGTCCACCAGCCAGAGCATCAGGCCGCCCAGCAGGAAGCCGACCAGGGCCGGTATGAACGGGGGCACTCCGCTCATTTCCGCCATCTCGATGGCCGGTGCCAGCAATGACCAGAAACTGGCGGCAATCATGACGCCGGCGGCGAAGCCCAACATCAGGTTCAGAACTTTTCTGTTTATCGATTTGAAAAAGAACACCAGGCCGGAGCCCAATGCCGTGACCAACCAGGTGAAACAAGTCGCCAGAAGTGCCTGCATGATCGGGTTCAAGGCTCTAAACCATTCGATAATCATCGCCAACGCCCTCCATCGGAATCCGTTCCGACGCTACTCTAACCTATGGCTCTGGAGAAGGCAACCGGCCTGGCCCCTCCTGACTGTCCGGCTTTCGCGCTTGCCATTCCGAGCCGAATTCTACTATGCTGTAGCGCGAGGAAATACCCACTATGATTGAAAAAATCGGCGAAACGTTGATCAGGATCGGCGCCATGACCGAACAGCAGGTTTCCGATATCCTGGCCCTCCAAAAAAAAGGTGATGATCGCATGTTCGGGCTGATCGCCATTGAATTAGGTTACATCGACGACGAGGTGCTGGCATCGTATATCGAAATGCACAAAGAAGGGCCCGGCTGATAGACCTGGTTTAGCCGGGGTCAGGGCGCTGCAGGTTGACTGGAGCAAGGCCGGCGGCAGCCGATCAGTCAGGCTTGGGCGCTACGCCGATGACTTCCCGGACAGTCCTGGTCAGTGTTCGAAGGTTGAAGGGCTTTTCCAGGACCCCGATGGCTCCTTGCTCGAGGAAATCATGGAAGGAGCCGTTCGTGGTGTAGCCTGTAATAATGAGTATTTTGACCGTTGGATCGAGAGCCTTCAAACGGCTGAAGCATTCCTTTCCGCCCATCGACGGCATGACCATATCCAGCAGTACCAGGTCGATCCGGTCTCTGTTCTGCTCGAACACGACCAGGCCCTGCCTGCCGTCTTTGGCTGTCAACACGCGATAGCCGCACGTTTCGAGTGTTTCGGTCGCCAGGTTTCTTACCTGCGGCTCGTCATCGATTATAAGCACCGTTCCTTGTCCCGGAACGAGAGAGATCTCCCTCTCCTCCACGACACTCTGCGTCTCGGTGTGCTCGACCTCGGGCAGGTAAACGTAGAATACGCTTCCCCGCGCGGGCTGGCTCTTGACGTCGATAAAACCGTCATGGTTTTTGATGATACCGTACACGCCGGCAAGCCCCAGGCCGGTTCCAGACTGTTCGCTCTTCGTCGTGAAGAACGGCTCGAAGAGCCTCTCGATTACTTCGGGGCTCATACCTTGGCCGGTGTCTCTTACCGTCAGGCGAATGTACTTGCCCGGTTGAACATCTATGAACTGCGAGGCTGAAGTTTCATCCAGCTCGATATTGCTCGTTTCGATGGTAATAATGCCCCCATCGCCTGTGTTTGCGGCGTTGGACAGAGAGCCGTTCATCATGGCGTCTCTGGCGTTCACACACAGGTTCATCAGCATGTGGCTCATCTGAGAGGGGTCGGCCTTTACCATGGCGAGATCGGGGTCGAGATGCAGATTCATGTTGATCTCTTTTGGAAACGTTCGTTCCAAAAGGTTGCGGGTCTCTTCGACTATTTTGTTGAGCTGCAGTATCTTGCGCTCCCCGGTGGCCTGGCGCGTAAAAAAGCGCAGCTGGTCCGTGAGATCTTTGCCCCTGTCAGCGGCGATCTTGATCTGCGATGACTCCTTGTAGAGGCGACTGTCCTTTTCGAGCTCCATGAGCTGAAGCTCGGAGTAGCCGCTTATGACGGCCAGCAGGTTGTTGAAATCATGCACGATACCCCCGGCGAGCTGACCGAGGGCATCCATTTTCTGAGCCTGCCTGAGCTGCAGCTCCAGGCGTTTTTTCTCGGTCGTGTCGGCGTAGGACACCATGATGCCGTTGGGCGCCCCTGAGTCGTCGCGGATAACGGAAGCCGAGATCGTGGCATCGAAGACCGAACCGTCCCGTCGCTTGCCTGCAATTTCCCGGTGCCAACCCGACGATCCCCTGGGCATGTTGATGATCTCTGCGGCGTTTCTGTCTCCGAGAAAATCGTTGCAGTTCAAGCCTTGAATGTCCTCCGGCTTTTTGTCCCCCCACATCTCCAGGAAGGCGGCATTGGCATATGTAACTTGGCCTAGATTGTCCGTCAGCATGATGCCTTGAACCGAGGTTTCGATAGCCTGGTTTTTGACGAGAAGCTCGAATCGCTGCTGCTCCAGAGCGGCGGCTAAAGCCCTGCGGATTTGCTCCTGGTCATGCAAGGTTATTTCTTCACTAGCGTGCAGGTATCCTTCGAGGTAGGCGTCGAGATAGTCGTCTATCGCTCTGAGAACGATCGCGTAATTCAGCTTCTGCTCGGGCATAAGCTCGCTCAGGCAGAACTGCCTCAGGAAGTTGCCCATGCTCAGAACGACTCGTATGCCGAGTCCCTGCCGGGCGCGCTTGCGGCCCCATTCGCGGACTTCATCGAGCTTTTCTCCGGCGAAACAATCGATGAGAAAACGAGCATCTTCCTCGGCGATTCTGCTCAAATTCCGCGGGTGGAGCGTGTATTGGTTTTCGAACGCCAGCTCCAGCAACAGTTCTGTTAGCGTCTGAGCCAAGCGGGCTCGATGTTCATCGAGCTTCTCTAATGCCGTGGCGAGAACTTTGGATTTCTGTTCCTTATCTTTATATGCCGACGATAATTCTGCCATGTCAACTTGGTTTTAAGTGGGCTATTTTGTAAGGATTGCTCCCTCTAACATCGCCCCCTGCTCTACCTGCGTTCTGAAAACACGATCGCCCATATCGAGCCATTGCTCGATATGCACGAGACCCGGTTCCTCGATTTTCCAGGGCTTGATCATCTCCAATATCTGTTCTCGCGGACGAAAAAAGAGCGGTTCGCCCATCTTCTGGTAAATATCGAACATCTTCTTCACGCTCACGCTCAATGCGGCGATGTTGGCAGTGGTAAGAAACAGCGCGGAGCCTTCGTCGGCCCATTCGTACAGGGTTTTCATAGCATGTATGAATGGTTCGTCATTCAGGAACCAAACAATCCCGTTGAATCCGATGGCCACCTTTCTGCCCTTACCGAACATCTCATTGAGTACCTCGGAATTCAGCAGAGTCTCCGGCTTACCGGCATCGCAGTGAACGTAACGGGCATTTGGATTATCTTTAAGGATTTCCTTGGCATACTCGACAGTAACAGGGTCTTTGTCGGAGTATATGACTTTGGTGCCTGCAGGCGCCACCTCGTGGATGTGATCCTGCGTAGGCAGGCCCGATGCAAAATCAAGGAACTTGTCGAATCCCTTGTCCACGAGCCTGCGGGTTGCTTCTCCGAGGAACCAGCGAATAAGCCTGAATATTTGGGGCATGAATGGCATGTTCTCCAAAATTCGTTGAGCTGCCTGTCTGTCTATCTCGAAGTTGTGCTTGCCGCCCAGCAAATAATCGTAGATCCGGCCTGCATTAGGTTTGCTGGCATCGGCTATGCTCGAAGCCTGATCTGATGGACTCATCGAAGTCTCCTTTTTATGCATACCATATTTTAGCATGCATCTTAGAGAACTATCAGTGTAATTTCAAGCAAAAAAAATCCAAAATTCTCAAATTGTCGAGAGGATCAAGCGATATGGCGCGCTCCTTTCAGCCGTTGTGCTCTATCCGCCGGCAACCTCGGCAGCGTCGCTTATGATGCGCGACACAGCCTTACCCGCTTCGAACGCCTGCCGTAGAAACTCGGCCTCGTCTTGAATTGCCTGATTGTGCATGTTCGATTCCAGGCAGCCGTGCCCCGAATCGTAGCAGAGGCCGACATAATCGGGACTGTAGTGAGCAAAAATCTGCTCGATCAGCACGAAGTCATCATGGCCCATGTTCTCGATGGCGATTCTGACGCTGCAATCCCTGGCGGTGCTTTCGATCTCGTCCAGAGACTTGAAGAGTCGCGCGACGAAGTCACCCTCGCCCTCGTCGTCAGGTTTCTTGGGCACGTGCAGCACAATTACGCTACTGTCGAGCTCGGCCGTCATCTCTATTCTATTTGTTACCAGCTCGAGCCCGGCCTGTCTCTCGTAGTCTCTGTATGAGACCCAGGCCTTCTCTCTGCCGGCTCCGGCATGCAGATCGAGGAGGCGCAATCCACAGTCGACAAGCCAACGCGAGATGGAGTATTATTTTCCGATCCCGAACGAATCCGCCTGCCATGAATGCCACGGCAGCGACCATGCCGTTCGGGGCATAGAGTATTTCCGAATATCTTTCGCGAGCACCTACACGGCGATAAACCGTTCGTCTCTGTTTCTCGTGGTATTTCTCGTAGGCCTGGCCGTCGTGTCGGGTTTGCTGCTCGTGGGTTTCGTCCGCAAAGTTATAGTCTCACCCATTTTGTCGCTCTATGCGCAGGCAAACCGGCTCAGAGACGGAGACCTGACTGGACGCATCGATGTCAAATCGAGGGATGAGATAGGCGTTCTCTCGCTCAGGTTTCAGGAGTTCGCGTCTTCTTTCCGGGGAATCCTTCTGATGATAAAGACCGAGACTGAAACAACGAATAAGGTAGGCACGCTTCTGGCGGCCTGCTCCGACAGTGCGAGACGGGAACTCGACAATATTAGCACCCGCATCG
>SDBV01009636.1_pt1 | contig 12800 bp, 12 predicted proteins | sample 2277081 | NCBI WGS metagenome assembly SDBV01 (sample SAMN10402039, study PRJNA504765) | marine sediment metagenome | isolation source: marine sediment core GS10_PC15, 223 cmbsf | place: Arctic Ocean: Southern Knipovich Ridge | collected 2010
CCTCTTTGGGGGGATAAGCGTTTTTCTGGACAGGCCCTTCAGGGTGGGCGACTACATCGTGCTGGACCAGCAGGAGCGTGGGGAGGTCGTGTCCATCGGCCTCAGGAGCACGCGCATCAAGACTCGCGACCATATCCAGGTGATCGTCCCTAATTCCATCATAGCCAACTCGAAGATAGTCAACGAGAGCGCGCCCATGCCGCACTTCAGGGTGAAGATACCTGTTGGAGTGGCCTATGGAAGCGACATCGACCTTGTGCAGAAGATCCTTGTGGAGATAGCCAGGGACAACGTCCACGTTGTCACAGAGCCGGAGCCGAGGATCAGGTTCAGGCAGTTCGGGGACTCGGCGCTGATGTTCGAGCTTCTGTGCTGGGTCACGGACTCATCGATGCGGGGGCTTGCCATACACGAGATCAATTGCGAGATCTACGGCAAGTTTAATGAGCTTGGAGTTGCGATACCGTTTCCGCAAAGAGATGTTCATATCATCAGGGATAGCGGGGAGTCTGGAAAGGAAATCAGTAGTTAAAGCGGTCTTTGACCGGCTACCAATCTGCGGCCTTCATCATCACGATGCCTGAGACCTCGTCCACTCCACTGTAGCGCGCGGGCTTTTCATCGAGGCTTTTCATGATTAGATGGTCGAGCCACTCCGGCAGGTCGCTTACGTGGTCCATGGGATACTTTGAGCCGATGGTCTCGGTGGTGCCGGTGATCATCTCGTAGAGGATGACTCCCATGGCGTAGACATCGCTCTTTGCGTCTGGCTCTTCGCCTTCTCTGACTTCCGGAGCGGTGTATACGTCCTGGCAGACAGTTGGTGCTTCAAGGCGGATGTTGTTTTCCATATCAATGAAAATGGAGTCCGGTGTAATGCATCCGAAGTACTTGCCCGAGGAGTGCAGGCCGTCGAGCTGTTTCATTATCTGCATCCAGATGCGCAGGCTGTAAGCTGGCTCAAGGTGGCCGGATTTGATGAGGCTCTTAAGGGACGATTCGTTGTGCTGGGCCGCCGCATCTTCCTCTTCCTCCTGTGCCTGATGTTCCTCCGAGACCTGTGCGAAGAGGTCGTCGATATTGGTCTGGTCCATCACATCGGCGGCAGGGGGCTCGGGCACCTCTGGTGCGGCGGGCGCTTCGGGCGCGGCAGGGTCCCCAGTGGAGGCAGGGGCCTCGATCGGTGCTTCAGCGGGTGCGGGCTCGCCCTTTATCAGGCGGAGCTTGCGGGCCACGTCCTTGTAGTCCGGGTCTATGGCGTGGATCTTTTCGTAGATGAATTTCGCACCCTCCATGTCCTCGGCCATGACCATGAAGGCCGCCAGGGTGAAGTACTGAGAGAGGTTCGACTCGCCGACCTCCTGGCCCTCGAAGCTTTTGTAGAAGGTGTTGCCAGCCTCCTTGAACATCTCGGCTTCCTTATATAGCTTTGCGGCCTTGATGTATTTCCCCGCCTCTGAGTACTCCCTTGCCGCGGCGGCGTGGTTGCCCATCTTCTGGAAGGCCTGGGCCGCCCGCAGGGTGTCCCCCTTGCTCTTGAAGAGCTTGGCGGCCTCCACGAAGTTACCTGTCTTCATGTACATGCCGGCCACCTTGATGGCGTCCCCGGACTTTTTGTACATGGCTATGGCTCGCTCGGGCTGCTGCATCATCTCATATATCGTGCCCGCGCGGCTGTAGTCTTTCCCGAGCTGGTAGAGCTCCGTAGCCTTGTTATACTCCGTTGCCTTCTCATAGTACGAGGCAGCAAGGACGTACTCGCCCTTTTTCTCGAACTTGCGTGCCTTTTCAAGGTCTGTCTCAGGGCCGCCGCCAGCGAGGTCCTGTTTTTTCAGCTCGACCCATATCTTGAGCCCGATGAACCCAGCCACCAGAAGGCCGATGGCGATCATGACCACCATGAATACGGTGGTTGCGCTCTTTACAGCCTGGTCAACCGCATCAACGCCCTGCACTGCCGCCTCCTGTTGCGCAAGGAGCCCGGGCAGGCGGAGTCTCAGCAGGACCTGCTCAAGGACATCCTCAAACAACCTGTTCAGCAATGTGGACATTATCTCTCCGTGATGGTCCGTGACGGGATATTTTTACATACCTGTATTCCTGTAATTATAGCCTCAATGCGATTTGACTTCAAGGCCTCGCGTGCATTAACTCTCCATATCGGGGCACTATCGAGGTGGAGGGCCGGATGATGGTGCGTGGGCCGCGCGACCGATTCTGCAATTGCTTCTGCTATTGTTTCTGCTATTATAGTGTGGCTGCAAGGGGAAATTATGTAGATGGCGGATTTCCTGTATACATATGCCGGGATGTACCTGGCCCAGAGCCTTTGCCACTCAGCGGTGGCAGCGGCAGTGGCGGACAGTTCCCTTCTTGCCTGGCGGATCATGGACCCCCGGGTGAAGCAGCGTTTCCGCCTCATTGTCATCGTCGCCCCTGTCGTGAGCTTCCCCCTTTACCAGTTGCTCAACCCCGATCGGGGCTCCATCTATTTCCGACTTGATGCGCTTTTTGACGTTAACCGCTGGTTCTTCCTGGAGGTCTTCGGGCTTTTTACCATCCGGACTGCCACGATATTCGTGATTGCCGTCACCGCGCTGATATTCCTGCTCCAGGAGATGATACCCATAGTGCTCCACCTTCTGGAGGTACGCCGCAGCGGCTCTCAGCAGAGCGCTCCCAAGCCCCTTGATGGAGCATACGAACGTGCCATGGGCATACTTGGGGGCCTGCCACTTGATTCCGTCGCCCTTCAGGTCCTGGATGACGACGAGTTAATACTGTTCTCATCCACAGGCCGTAAGCCGGAGGTCTTTGTTTCCACAGGCATGCTTGACGAGATGTCTCCAGAAGAGCTAAAGGCCGCCGTGGCCCATGAGCTAGCGCACATCAGGCGAAGCAAGACCCCCCTGCTCATGACCGTGTACCTCGTGCGCATGCTGATGTTCTTCAACCCCATAACCCTGATAGAGTTCCGCAAGGTGGCTCAGGAGGAGGAGAAGATCTGTGATGACATGGCTGTAGAGATGACCGAAGACAGGGAGGCCCTTGCCAAGGCAGTGCAGCGCATGCGTCCTGACATGGACGAGCTTGCTTCCGGGGCTTCAGCAGACATCACTTCGCGTGCGTCGTTTGTGGAGTTACAGAGCCATGACATGCAGTTGAGGGCACGTGTGAACAGGATGCGCAACCCTGTTGCGCATAAGGAGCGGGCAGGGGGCTGGGTACAATTTGCGGTGACGCTTGCCGCTGTTGTTGCCATGAACTATTTTATCGTATGAACGAGATCAGAACTGATAAGAGCTCCGCTCACATATTCCAGGGTTTCCTGTCCCTGGCCGTGATGGTCTTTGTGATAGTGATGGCCCTTGTTGTTGCCAACTGGGTGCCGGGCACTATCGACAGCACACTGATGCGTGAGTACGGGAGCATTGACGAGGTGCGCGACACATTACGCATGAAGACCCTGTACGTGCCCAGATACTTCCCTGAGACGGTCTCGTGGCCGCCCTCGAAGGTGCTTGCCCAGCGGAACCCTTACGAGGCTGTTGTCATGGAGTTCGAGGGCGTGGAGGAGGGGCTGCCGCTTCTGGTCATCTCCCAGTCCACGAGCGGGGATTTCCTTGCCTTTGAGCGCCTGCGTATGGAGGAGGTGGCGGAACACTCCACATATGAGTTCAAGGGCCGCCGCGCCCTGCTTAGTACGGGCACATGCAGCCAAGGGCGCAGGTGCAGCATGCTTGCCTGGAGCGAAGGCCCATACCATATCCGGATGATCATGAGCGGTGACCCTTTCGGCCTCATCTCTATTGCCCAGAGCATGGTCTCGGGCGCTCCTGCCCCCTAGCCACGGGCTGGTCTTAATAGCTCCCTCCAAGAACCGAGCCGTATCCTCCTAAAGTAAATACTTTCAATACAAGAAAAGTTTCTTTGGATACATATCCTTATAAGGGTCGGAGCTGGGCGCTCCAGATAAGGATCGAAGCTGGACGCTCCAGATAAGGGTCGAAGCTGGGCGCTCCAGATAAGGATCGAAGCTGGGCGCTCCAGATAAGGATCGGAGCTGGACGCTCCAGATAAGGATCGAAGCTGGGCGCTCCAGATAAGGATCGGAGCTGGACGCTCCAGTTATATTGGGCCTTGGCCCCAAAAATAGGAACTTTTTCCTGCAAAAATAGGAACTTTTACCGATTCTCAGCACCCCCTTCCCCCTGATATCCTTTAATCAGAAGGACAGAAACACTACTGAAACTGAAGAGAGGAGGTAAGGGCGATGTTAGTGAACAAGGGAGGTCAGAAAGTAGGCAAAGGGACGTACTGGAATCCTTCTGACGGCCACAGGATTGATATCATCGGCCAGGGAGTTCTTCCTGGCAGCAGCGGCACGACTTACCTGAAGATGCCGGCCGGAGGGATGCTTGTTGTGGCCCCTGTGGTGGGGCTGGCCTATGTGATATTTCTCCCGGTCTTTGGCCTGATGGCGGTCGTGGGAATGTGGCTTGTGCCGGTCTTTGGCGTGATAGCGGGCACGGCCCTTGCGGGCATCAAGCTCTGTAGCGGGATGTTCTCCACTGCGGGCAGGAACGCTTCCTTTGGCTGGACTCCTTCCACCGCGTATCTGGCGGGCAAGAAGGCTTCCAAAAAGAAGGATGAGCCGGATGAGCCGGATGAAAAAGATGAGAAGAAATAACACGGAATAAGACATGGCGCAGTCAAAGCGCCATGAACGATGAGAGGAGGAGAGCATGCACACGCTATTTGATTTTGTGACCTATGTCAAGGGGATCGAGTATGTGATCGCCCTGGGCTCCATTGTCGGCTACATAGTCTTCTGGGAGATACTGAAGACTAGGCCCTTCAAGACTTTGCTTGACACTGGCAAGGACGACATGGCCAGCATCAGGCGAGCAGGTCGCCAGGGGAACAAGAGGACGCTGCTGAACATTATGTCAGCCCCATTTGTTGGCGCCTTCTACCTTGCCATGGTCCCGATAGCCTTTACCTACGCGGCAAGTGTCAGGGTCTTTGGCGAGAGCGCAAGCTTCGGGTGGAGGCCTGTGGAGGCCTATCTGGCTGGCAGAAAGAACAGGAATAGCATGCAGAAGAAGGAGAAGTCAGCACAAGACAAGGATTCAAAGCAATAACAACCTCTTTACGAGCAAGAAGGAGGAGGGTTTTGGAGATGAAACGTCTGCTTATTGCTTTGAGCGCCTGCCTCTGTCTGCTGATCACGACGGCAGTGGCGTTCGGCATCGAGGTGCCGGGCGTCATTACGCTGGACAGCCTGCAGGACAGGTACGAAGCGGTTGTTTTCGACCACGGCATGCATACGTTCATTGCCGAGGGTTGCGTGCAGTGCCACCACGAGCACGGCCCAGACAACTCAAGGTGCAGTTCGTGCCATTCCATCGAGAGCGCTCAGTTCAGGGACTCTGCTGCCCACGGTTTCCTGGCCTGCAAGAACTGCCACGGCGACTTCGACCTGGAGGCGCCTGGCATGCCGGGCCTCAAGGTGGCTTACCATGCCCAGTGTTTCCAGTGCCACAGGGGCATGGGTATGGTGGGCAACGGGCCGGAGGGATGCACGCAACAGTGCCATGCATTGGGCCAAGCGAAGGCATCTCAGTGATAACTAGCGGGGTGGGTGGAAAACAAAGGAGTGGACAAATGGATGATGACGCTGGTAACAGGCCTGATGGGTCAAATGGAAAGAAGGAGGATGCTGGCATCCCTTTCAGCATTGAGCGCCGGAAGTTCCTTGCCCTCAGCGCCCTGGGCGGATGCGCCCTGCTGAACAACCCCCGGGAGGCGTTTGCGGATAAGGAGTTCAGGGGATGGCCCAAGAGCTACGGCATGCTCACGGACTTCACAAAGTGCGTTGGGTGCAGGAGCTGCGAGCGTGCGTGCAACGAGTACAACGAGATGCCCGGCGACGGCTCCTCCTACGAGGACAGCAGTGTCTTTGATACCGTGCGGAGGCCCACCGCACAGACCTACACCGTGGTCAACCGTTACGACAACCCGCAAGACCCTGACAACCCCGTATACCGAAAAATTCAGTGCAACCATTGTCAGGAGCCATCATGCGCCACTGCCTGCCCGATACAAGCGTATTCAAAGACTCCGGAGGGGGCTGTGCTTTATGACGAGGACCTGTGTTTCGGGTGCAGGTACTGTATGGTCGCATGTCCCTTCATGATACCGGCATACGACTATGACAGCGCCTTTGAGCCCAAGATAGTCAAGTGCATCTTGTGCTACCCGAGGATAAAGGAGGGTCAACTCCCGGCCTGCGCGGAGGCATGCCCCACAGGGGCTGTGACCTTCGGGCGCAGGAGCGAGCTCCTGAAGCTTGCGCGCAGGAGGCTCCTTGCGCATCCGGACAAATACATTGACCACATCTACGGAGAGCGCGAGGTGGGCGGCACGAACTGGCTGTACATATCAGGCGTGCCTTTTGAACAACTGGGGTTCCCCGCAAACCTGCCCGAGAAGCCCATGATCGAGCTAGTTAAGGGCTTCCTGTCATCCGTCTCCGTGGTCTTTACAGTATGGCCCGCGCTGTTCGGGATGGTGTATGCGGCCGTTCGCCACCGTGACGAGTACTACGAAAGAGATAAAGGCGCAAAGCCCGCAGAGCCAGCAGAGCCAGCAAAGATTGACAAGGGGGTGGAGAAATGATTACATCCGACAGCAACGCTATTAATGGCGCGGGCAGCGGACCCGGTGGGAGCGATTTCCGGCAGTGGTTCATGGACAAGCTCCTTATCGGCATGACCTGGCCTGAGTATGCAAGGAGCCTCGTTACCCCCTTTAACTTCTTTGCCGCTGTGATACTGTGTTTTGCAGTGCCCGTGTTCGGTGCAAGGTACATATACGGCCTGTCCGCGATCACCCATGCCTCAAACGACTACCCGTGGGGCATCCTGCTGGGTTGGGGGCTCTTCGGGGGCGTGCCGCTCTCTGGCGCGGGCTTTGTCGTGGCTACAGGCTACTATATCTTCGGCTTCAAGGGGCTCAAGCCCATTGTCAGGCTGGCAGTGCTCAGCGGCCTCTTGGGCTATGCTTTTGCCGCCTCCTACCTGATGATAGACCTGGGCAGGCCGTGGCGGATCTATTACCCGATGATAATGGGTTTTGGGACCGCCTCCTTACTGTTCCTGGTGGCATGGCATGTCACTGTCTATCTGACGGTACAGTTGATAGAGTTCAGTTCGACCATATTTGAATGGCTCCGCTCCAGGCGGGTCCACAGGTGGGCAATGCTGATAACCGTGGCCATGACAATTGCGGGCATCATACTGTCCACCCTGCACCAGTCCTCCCTGGGCGGCATGTTCCTGCTGGTCCCGGGGAAGCTCCACCCTCTGTGGTACTCCTCCTACATCCCGGTCTTCTTCCTGGCCTCCAGCATCTATGCTGCCATGAGCCTGACCATCTTCGTCAGCACGCTTGCAGCACGCTACATGACGAACCGCTGCGACAGGAACTTCCTGGACAGCCTGGACAGCATAACCATCGCCCTTGGCAAGGGCTGTGCCGTGTCCATGTACGTCTATTTCTTCCTGAAGGTGGTGGGCGTGGCGCATGACAATAACTGGCTCCTGCTGGGTACGCAATACGGATACTGGTTCCTGCTGGAACTGCTGGGTTTCGTGATGGCCCCGGCGCTGCTCTTCACCTACGGGATCAAGAAGAACAGCCCCTTTGTGATAAGGGTGGCGGCCGTCTTTGCGATAGTGGGCATTTTGCTCAACAGGATCAATGTTGCAGTTATCGCATTTAACTGGCAGCTGCCGGGACACCTGCACCACATAATCCCGCCCTGGCAGGAAGTCTACATCGTGGTGACCATGGTCACCCTGCACATAATGGTCTTCCGTTGGGTATTCAACAGGCTGCCGGTCCTTTACGAGATGCAGGAGTACAAGGATATGCATTAGGACGTGATTGGGAGAGAACGTAATGGCTAGCAGAAGGGCATTGACAAGGATGTTGATCATGTTCTTAAGGGCGGCGGCGGCCGGGGCCATCATTACGGCATTGGCCATACCCCTGGCCCCTCCCCTGGCCCATGCCACAACACTGGGCATGCTGGCCTCTGAGGAGACGAAATACTGTCTCGGCTGCCACGGCAGGCTTGGCGCTCTAAAGCGGTTCAGCAACGGAGAGAGCGTCTCTGTGCACGTGGACCCGGCCAGGTTCAAGGCCTCTGTCCACCGTATGCTCTCCTGCACGGGCTGCCACGAGGAGTTCTCCCCTGACATGCACCCGGAGAGGATCTTCAGGGGCCTGCATCAGTACAGGGCAAGGGCCTCCTGGATATGCCGCAAGTGCCACCGAGACGAAGAACTCCGCACCAGAGGAGTTCATGCCTCGCTCCTGGACAGGGAGCAAGAGGGCAAGGCCTTTGTGTGCGCTGACTGCCATGGCGCACACGAGGTCATGCCCGTCAGCGGCGGCAAGGTCTACGCATCAGAGGAGAAATACTGCCTGAGCTGCCACGCCTACGGCATGCCATTGGGTTTTGCCGACGGCTCGGTGCGCTCGGCGGTGGTGGACCCGGCCCTGATAGGGGTCTCGGCCCACAGCAACTTAAGCTGCTCGGACTGCCACTTCGGTTTCTCCAGCGAGTGGCACCCAAAGCGCAGGTTCCGCAGCGAGCGGGAGTTCGAACTGGCCTTGTCCGAACTCTGCAAGCGCTGCCATTTCGACAAGTACCAGAAGCGCATTGAGAGCATCCACTACTCGCTGCTGAGCCAGGGCCGCCTTGACGCACCCTCGTGCACGGACTGCCACGGGGCGCACACGACCACCTACGCCAGCGAGGACCGGATCTCAAGCGCACGCAAATGCCACGGCTGCCACGGGGAAATATTCGTAATATACGCAAACAGCGTCCATGGCAACGCGCTCTTTAGCGAGTCCAACCTGGACGTGCCCACGTGCGTGGACTGCCACTCCCCCCACAGCATAAAGGACCCCTTCTCCACCGCCTTCCACGAGCGCATACCCGAGATGTGCAGCAATTGCCACGCGGACAAGGAGGTCATGGCAAAGTACGGTCTCTCCACGGACGTTGTCAAGACATACCTTTCGGATTTCCACGGCGTGACGCTGGGCCTGTACAAAAAACAGAAGGGCGACGCCCCATATGAGCCCTCAAGGCCCATAGCCGTATGCACCGACTGCCACGGCACCCACAACATCACGGACACCACGGGGCCGGACTCAACTGTGGTCAGGCACAACCTCATCAAGCGGTGCAGGATGTGCCACAAGGACGCCACCGGGGATTTCCCCGACACCTGGCTCTCGCACTACGGCCCTACGCTTGCCAATGCCCCTATGGTGTTTGCCGTGACATGGCTTTACAAGATACTGATGCCCGTGATGGTGCTGGGCCTTCTGCTCCAGGTATTCCTACATATATGGAGGTTCCTGGTAAACAGGTAACAGGGTGAAAGAGAATGACCCATGACAAGGCCGATAATATGAAAAGACCAGCCCGCGTCGATAACACTAGGCGTATAAGGCGCTTCAGCGCATACAGGATAGCCGAGCACTGGTGCGTGGTCGCTTTGTTCCTTGTCCTGGTGGTGACTGGGCTTTCGCAGAAGTTCTACTACCTGGAGGTCTCCCAGTGGACCATACTTTTTCTGGGCGGCATAGACGCCACGCGAGTGGTGCACCGGATTTCCGGCGTGCTCTTCTCCCTTATGGTGCTTGAACACCTGCTGTTGGTGGCCTTTGGCGTGATGTTTCTGCGCACGCAGCCACACATGGCCATCACCAAGAAGGACTTTCTTGACGTAATGCACAACATACGCTACTACACAGGGCTCGAGAGCCGTCCTTCAGCTTGCGGCAGGTATGACTACAAGGAGAAGTTCGTCTACTGGCTGGTTGCCACTGGGGGGATAATAATGGTTATGACAGGGTTTGCCCTGTGGTTTCCGGCCCAGGCAGTGCGCTTGCTGCCGGGGCAGTTCATACCAGCGGCCAAGGTCATGCACTCCAACGAGGGCATGCTTATATTTCTGCTGCTTGCTGTATGGCATATATACGACTCCATATTCAGCCCTGATGTGTTTCCTCTTGACACGAGCATGTTTTCAGGTTATATATCAAGGGAAAGGATGCTTCGAGAACATCCGCTTGAACTTGCAGAATTGGAGGGTGTCAGCAGCGTAGAGATCGACGGCGTCGGGGGACAGGAGCCCCCTGCCGAGGCACGGGACGATGCGCCGCCTGTCTGAGTGCGCACAGAGCCTGCCGTCTCCGCCCTTATTTTCTTAAATGCAACGCAAAATATTGCTGCTTGTCATAGCCTCGATCCTGGTCATGCTCGTGAGCATCGGCCTGGTGAGCTATCTGACCGTCCGCAAGAGCATTGACGCCTCTTTGGAGCACCAGCTGACCATGTCCCGGCTGCTTGGCAAGAGCCTTGACTACACCCTTGAGAGGAACATCACGCGCCTCCACGATATCTCCATCACCGGCAACGTCGACCTGGAAGACGGCGACTGGGTCCCGGAGAAACGCGCCCTGCAAACGGCTTACGAATACTCCATATTCTCAGACGGCATCTTCCTCATGGACCTTGACGGCAATATCCTGCTGCGCTATCCCCACAAGGACGACGGCGCCATAAACCTGCTTGGCATCACATACGTGCAGGAGGCACTGAGAGAGCGAAAGACGGTTGTCTCGGACTTGTACACCCTTTCACCCACGCGCCGCCAGGTCATATTCGTCCTGGCCCCGCTGAAGGACTTCCGGGGCGACATCGTTGGCCTTGTGGGCGGTGAGATCGACCCCTCCAACTACTTCTTCTCCTGGGTGATGAAGGCCTTCCCCACGAACGAGGACATGAAGGTCGAGCTCATAGACAGCCACGGCATCGTAATATCCAGCAACGACCCTCAGCGCACCCTGACCTATACTGACCACGACAGGTTCCTTGGAAACCTGATCAAGCAGAAAAAAGCGCAGGTGAGCCGCTGCCACAGGTGTCATGTGGGAGGACAGGAGAGCCGGGAGGCCGACATGATGGCCTTTGCTCCCCTGTCTTTTGCCCCCTGGGGCGTGACAGTGCGCCAGCCCGAAAGCGTTGTGTTCAGGCCCACCAAGCAGCTCAAATACGCCTTCCTGATAGTAAGCCTCGTAGTAATAGCAGTTGCGGTGGTCCTGTCAGTGGGCCTGAGCAGGAGCATAATCAGCCCTCTGCGGGCCCTTGGCCGCGCCTCCGAGCGTATTGCCTCAGGGGACCTGATCGCCCCGGTGCCGGTCTACGGAGGAGACGAGGTGGGAGAGCTTGCAGAGAGTTTCGAGGCTATGCGCGTCAGGCTTGAGGACTCTCTGGAGTGCATCAGGCTCCACACTGTGGAGTTGGAGGACACGGTCAAGGAGCGTACGGCAGAGCTTAGCATGCAGAAGAAGCAGCTGTCCCTGCTTCTTGACAAAGGCATCCGCGCCCAGGAAGAAGAGCGCAAGCGCATCGCCCGCGAGCTCCATGACGAGACCAGCCAGACCCTTGCGGCCCTTGGCATGTCCCTTGAGGTATCCTCAGAGGCTCTGAGGCAGGATAAGCTCACCCCGAACATGATACTGGAGCTCAAGCGAAAGGTCTCCTTCCTCATGGACGGCATCAACCGCCTGATACACGACCTGCGCCCACCCGTGCTTGACGACCTGGGGCTTGAGTCCGCCATACGCTGGCTCCTGCAGCGGCATTTCGGCGAGATTGAGATGGCGTATAATATGGAGACATCGGGCCTTGAGGGTCTGAAACTGGACAAAAATACCGAGCTTAGCTTCTTCCGCATTGTCCAGGAGTCGGTGATAAACATTGTAAAGCACTCCAATGCCGCTCATGTGGACATCGGGCTCTCCCTTTTGGAGGGGGAACTGAGCCTTGAGATAACGGACGACGGTGTGGGTTTTGACTTCGATGAGGTTTTAGAGGCGCACGAGAATGGCTCTGAGCACGGCTTCGGGCTCATGGGCATGAACGAGAGGGTAATGAACCTCGGAGGAGAGGTGACGGTGCGCTCCGGCAAGGGCGAAGGTACGAAGATAACCATCCATATACCCTCGGAAAGAAAGGACCCTGATGCCTAAGATAAGGATACTGATAGCTGACGACCATGTGCTGGTGCGCGAGGGCATACGCGCGCTCCTTGGCTTCCATGACGACGTGGAGGTGGTTGGAGAGGCCTCAGACGGCAAGGAGGCCATCGCCCTGGCCGGGAAGCTCCAGCCCGACGTTGTTCTGATGGACATATCCATGCCCGGCCTTGGGGGGCTGGAGGCCACTGTTGAGATAAAAAAGACCGAGCCAGAGGTGAAGATACTCGTGCTCAGCCAGTATGATGACAAGGAGTACGTGAGCAGGTTCTTAAAGGCCGGAGTTTCGGGATACATCTTAAAGAAGGCCGTTGGGGAAGAACTCATCACAGCCATTCGCGCTGTAGCGCGAGGCGATTCATATCTCTATCCCTCCATCGCCTCAAGCGTCATAGACGGCTATCTGGTTAAGGACATCTCTGAGGTGGAAGACCCCTTTGACCGCATAACGGACAGGGAGCAGCAGGTCTTAAAGCTCATAGCCGAGGGGCTTCCCCACAAAGAGATAGCCGCAACCCTTGGCATAAGCACAAAGACTGTCATCGCGCATCAGACGAATATCTGCGAGAAGCTGGATGTCCACTCCAAGGCCGGGCTTATCAAATATGCCTACAAGAAAGGCATCGTGAAGATCGACACATAATTGATTAAAGCTGGGAGACTAAAAGCCC
>SDBV01009637.1_pt1 | contig 12800 bp, 8 predicted proteins | sample 2277081 | NCBI WGS metagenome assembly SDBV01 (sample SAMN10402039, study PRJNA504765) | marine sediment metagenome | isolation source: marine sediment core GS10_PC15, 223 cmbsf | place: Arctic Ocean: Southern Knipovich Ridge | collected 2010
CGGACATGTCCAGCGCGACCATGTCGATCGCGCTGTAGCTTTTCGACAGATCCAGGACCAGATGCGTGAAAGTGGCTTTCAGCAGCCCGATTACCCGCTGCAGATTATCCCGGGTGATCAGGCCCACGTCCTCCAGTTGCACGGGGCGGGGGAGCAGGTGGAGGCCGGAGGCGTGCTTCGTCAAGGACCGTTTGAGGAGGTTGAAGTCGAGTCGGGCAACGTTTTGGGCAACGTCGACCAGGGTATAGTCGGGAATGGTGTCGAGAAAGACGTCGGCGTCACCCAGGCAGAGATCCAGATCGACCAGGGCCACGGAACTTCGTTCTTCGCGGGCCAGGGTACAGCCGAGGTTGACGGCCAGACTGGTGGTACCCACGCCGCCGGCGGCGCCGATGATGGAAATGATCTGGCTTCCTCGGGGCCTGTCATGCGTGCCTCCGAACCGGCGTTCCCCGATGCGTCCCAGCGCGGCCAGCAGGTCCTCGATCCGCACGGGATTGGTCAGGAACTCCTTGGCCCCGGCCCGCATGGCCTGCAAAATCAAGTTGCCGTCGTTCGAAGAGCTCACCACCAGCACGGCGCAGTCGGGCGAAGCCGTGCCGATCTGCGAAACCAGTTCCAGCCCTTTTTCCGGATCGCCGTCGATGGCCACCAACCCGATGTCGGGGTTGGTCTGGGCCACCACGTCGGCGAAGAATTCGTATCGGGAGCACTCGGCCTCGAGCCAGATCATGTCCATCCCCAACAACATATTCTTCAGCACTTCGCGCGCCGAGTCGTCGGGGTCGACAATCGCCAAACGGAGGACGTTGCTCATAGCAGATGTTTGCCAGCGGGCCGCACTTTGGGCGCTGGGCCGATACGCTCAGACGCTGCGCCGGCCCGAGCCCTTCAAACACAATCAATCAAAGCATCACTATTTTACTACGTCATATCCGATTGGGCCGATGAACTCAGGCTTGGTCTTCTGGCCGGCCGGGTGAGAATCTGGGGACTGGTCCGGCGGTTTGGAGGAGGTGTATCGGTTGTGCGACAATGCCGGCTTGGCGCTGGTGAACTTTTGCGTCTGCTCGCCGGCCTCGACTTCTTCCAGGATCATCTCTGGTTGGGGCAACATCATGCCCGTTACGCCTTGGTCGTGGTTGAGGTGGTTGCAGCCCGGTGGGCAACAGTTGGGCACCTCGAGATGTCCCTTGAAGTACAGGTCACAGTCGTCGGGGCTGGTGGTCCGCATGCCGGGTCCGCACTGGGGAACTTCGTGAGCATCCATGGCCTCGACCAACTCGGGTGTGACCATGATCAGCAGTTCGATCTCGTTGACTTTCTCTTGCACTCTCCGGAACAGGACGCCCAAATATGGGACCTCGCTGACCCAAGGCAGGCCCCTGTTCTCGGCCTCCACCCGGCTCTGCACCAGGCCGGCGATGGCCAGCGTCTGGCCCGCCTGCAACTCCACGCCCGTGTCGATCTCCCGGATGCGCAGCCCCGGCACGATGAACCCGCCGGTCGTTACGCTATTGGCGAAGTCGAGTTCGCTCACGCGCGGGCGGACCTCCAGGCGGATCCGGCCGTTGCCCAGCACGATCGGCACGAAGTCGACCTGGGTGCCGAAACTCTTGTACTCAATCGAGACCGTGCCCAGGCTTTGGGGGACCAGGATGGGGAATTCACCGCCGGAGAGGAAGCGGGCGGGGCGGCCGCTTACCGTAACCAAGGCCGGCTCGGCCAGGATCTTTACCAGGTTGTCCTTGCGGAGGGCCTCCAGCACACCGAAGAACGCGCTGGAGCCATTGACGACCTGGAAGGCGAACGTTTCCTGCCCGCTGGTGGCCACGGTACCGCCGCCCACACCGCCGATCAGACCACTGATGCCCGAGAGGACCAGATTGTTTCCGGTGATCTTGGCGAAATCGAACCCCAGCGCGCGCAGCTTGGTCCGCGAGACTTCCATGACTTTAACGTGCAACAGCACCTGCTGCACGCCGCTGACGGTCATGTTGTTGATTACTTTTGGGTAGTACTCCTCGGCGATCCGGGCGATCAGCTCGGCGTGGTCCGGCTGGTCGATGTAGCCGGAGATCAGCACGCTGCTGCCCACGGGAATCACCTTCAGCGAGGCGTTGGGAAACTGCGCCTGCAGGAGCGTGGCCAACTCCTGGACATCGCCGTAGACGATCACGTCCACGGTGAACACGCGGTTGTCCTCGCTGAAGAGGTGAACCTGCGTAACGCCCGGCTTCTTGGCGAACACCGAGATCTGGGTGGGAGAGATCGGGGTATGGTCGAGGATCTCGCGGTTGTCTACCTGTGCCTTCCAGATCTTCTGATCCAGCGTGAGAATGCGGCTGGTATTGGCCGTCATCTCCATCCGTTCGCTGGCCTTCTGCACCTTGAATTTGAGCGACCTCGGTTGGGGTTCCTGCCCGTTGACCGGCGCAGGCCGTCGGGCGATGGGCACCAGCAGGGCAGCCACCATCAGCGGCGCGAGAAACCGCCGCAGAGCATGTTTTATCATCCTTGAGTTCCTTGCAGCAATCTTCGGAATCCGACGTGCGGAACGGGTTCTTCCGTGGAATCGACAATCCATTGCCGACACGGCCGAAATCGATCGTAAACGTCACGGTGTCCGGCCAGCCACCGTTGCTAGTCGTGTTCTTGCTGAGGCAGTTGTTCTTGTGGTTTGTTTTCTTCGGTGGAATCTTGATGCTGTTCGGTCACAATCTGTTCGGGCTGGGGCGCGCGGGCCGCGGAGGTGGAACCGGGGTCAAGTCCCCATTCGCTCGTTTTCCAAATCTTGAAACCGGACACCGAATCCGACCTTTGCTGGTCTACCTCGAGTACCACGTCTCTGACCTCGGATCCGGAAACGATCTGCATTCGGTGGAGATCGTCTGGGTTCTGCCGGGAACCAGAAGTGGCATCGTTTTGTGGGGACTTCTTTGGCTGACGCATTTGTTTGAGGAACGCGAGGAACCCGGCCCCGCCGCCGCGTGTCCGATCAAGGACCGTATCCGGCGCGATCTCCTTCCGGGCATCTTCGGCCTCGGAGGCGTCGCGCAGTTGACTGGGGGTAGTGCCCTGCACTGTGACAATTTCGGGGTCCTCGTAATTTCGCATGATCAGCCGGATGTTCCCCAACTCTTCGGCCAGCACGACCATCTGGGCGTGTTCGGGTGTGACCAGCAGGGAGATGGTCTGGGTAGTCGTCGTGTTGTCTTCCTGCCCCTCCGTCTCGACTATGTCGTTTACGGCGAAGACCTTGACGTTCTGGAGGATGGTTCGGGTGTTGGTCTCGAGGATCCCCTTGGCCGGGTTCTTGACCAGGTGGACCAGCAAGTCGACGCGGTCGCCGGGCATGATCAGTCCGGAGCCGCTTACCCGGTCAACCCTCACCGGAACCACTCGATACCCCTTGGGAATCACGGTGCTGTAACCCTGTTCGCTGGCCCCCTTGGGAAAGAGCTTGTTTTCCAGGATGGGTTCGCCGGCATAGAGCTTGGTTCGCGTGCGGCGGCCCTCGACGTCTTCGATCCGCGAGAGGGCCCCGCTGGGCAGCTTGCCTTTGGGCCAGTTTTCCAACCGGAGGACCTCCGGTTTGAGCGGTTCCCCGAAGGCGATGTCCTCCAGAGCGACGAAAATCGCGTTGGTGTCCGCGGTTGCATCGGCCGGCTGGTTGTCTCGATTGCCGATGACCTGCGTGATGCCGATGGAGGCCACCAGCCCACAGCCCAGCGCCAGCAACAGCAAGGCGATTGATCTGGCTCGCATAAACTCCCCCGAAGTGTGCAGTTACGCTAAATCACGGGAACCGGCCGCCGGACGCTTGTTGCCTACTGTACTGTTTCTCGGCGCATAACGGTGGTTGCCGTTAGTTCGGTATCTGCGCCTATCAACATTGGCGAAGGGAGCCAACTTACTTGACCAAAAGGGATTGTGACGGTAACGGTAACGGGTTGGCCATAACCGGCTGAACTGGGTTCAGATGGACTGACCGTTACGGTCGCGCCGGATATGCGTGCGCTCTCCAGGTAATCTCCTACGGTGGTAAGCACGTTTGCGCCGCTGGTCCCATCCAGAACGGCGACCCGTGCTCCTTCCCGAGAGCCGTTCGTAATAACCTGTTGGACCATGATCATCCGCCCGAATTCGATCATCCCGAAAATCAAGAGGAAAAAGACGGGCGCAACCAGCGCGAACTCGACGGCGGCAACACCTCGTCGATTCCTTCGGCACAACCGATAAACCTTCTCCAGCTTCGCTGGGTATTTGAACGTGATTCCCTCGGCCGGTGCACGGCGTTTACTTTGCGGATTCAGTGATTTGTGCAGACTGGGTAATGTAGGCATTTTCATAGCAGCATTCCCGCCCAGGTGAAGTAGGTGATCGATCCGATGGCTATCGGAATCCCGTACGGCAGAAGCATCATCGAGCTCTTGCGCTCGGCGGCAAGGGTGGCCAACTGGTCCGGGTTGCGGACCACCAAGATTTCGGTGAGGATCGAAGCGAATTGACTCTTGTGTTTCCGCCACTGTCGGCTGTGCAGGATCATAGCCAGGGCAATCGCCCCACCGACGATGGCGGAGAGACAGAAGGCGTAGAAGGTGACCGTACCCCAGACCCAGGCGCCAACGCCGGCGAGCAATTTGACGTCTCCGGCTCCCATCCCGCCGATGGCGTAGGCGGGCATCAACAGCGCCAGCCCGATCGCGGTGCCCACCAGGCTCCATCCCAGGCCGGGCCAGCCGAAATAGGCGGTGCTGTAGACCCAGCCGCTAATGACCAGGGGGAAAGTGATCCAGTTTGGAACCTTCAGCTTCCAGACGTCGATCACGGCCGCCACCACGAGCACCACGGTCAGCAGCCAGATGGGCCAGTTTTCGGAGACTGTACTCAGAAGGCCGTTGCTTCCCCACATGGTTGTTGTTCCCGTCTCCAGTATGGCGTCTGGTTGTAGGGGCCCCTAGGGTGCGTGTCGGGGCTAGGCTCTGGCGGTCAGCATCAGGCCGATCAGTGCGCCCACGGCGGTGACGAAATAGATCGCCAACTGCACGGCGGAGTTGATCAATTCCCCAGGGATCACCGGATACATCATTTTGCTCCTTGCGGGGGACGGTCTCGCCGGCCCGGTTCGCTTGGTGCTGTTTCTTTGCCCTCCAGGGGCCGCCGAAGCGCGCCGCGAGTTGGCCGCCCTCGTACTGGCTCGAGAACTGGTGGGCCGATCCTGGAACACCCTCTACTGAATGTATAGGTCAAAAAAGGCCCCTCGGCCCAGAATTCCTGGTGCCGAGGGGGTCTTCCGGTTTTGACGGAGCACGTATCCCTACGTACCGAGTATGGCCGGTGGTCGGGACCTCAACTAGGTTAGCTAGCCAACGAGGCACCCACATTGGTGAAGGTGGTGTTTGCATTGGTGCCGATCGTGCCGATCGCCGTGAGGCAGACGATCACGATCAAAGCCAGCATCACCGCGTACTCGACGGCGGTAGGCCCGTCCTCAGAAACGAGGAAACGATGCACCTTCTTAGCAAGCAACTTCATAAGTATTCCTCCTTTCCAGCCTGAATCCCCACCGAGGGGGACAAACCGGAAAAAAACTCTTTCGGGATCCGTACGGATACTACGCCGGTCTTTGCGACCGGAGCCGGCCTGCGGCGTACCCTCCGGACCCCAAGGTTCGGTTAAAACACGCCTCTGCGCCACCTCTAGCCGAACGGTCTCATCCTTTCGGCAGCCAGGCTGCCGGCGAGTCTGGTCCCACCGACCCTTAGCTTTGCGCCCCGGCCTTACGACCGGTTTGCCCTTGTCGAGGACGAAGAGGCTACAGGCCTCACGTTCGCAGGGGTTTTCCGGGTGGACAAGCTTAGGCGAACGTCTTTCCGGCAGAAAAGGACCCCTGCGGGTCGGCGGCCTTTCGACCGCCAAGTAGAGGCTGACGTTTTCGCGTCCCGCCTCCATAGTGAAACCTATGTCAGAATTCCATAATGTCAAATTGAGGAGTTTAGTGAATCAGGTGATTTTCCGGGAATCTTCCCGAATCGGTTGCCGGATGTGAGGCTTCAGACCCGAGTCGTTTCCCGAAAGGATGCAGGGTGAATCCCTCCAGCCAACCCGAATCTTGCCAGAGTTCGACCGCTAAACAACTGTAGTGCCATTGGGAGGAAGGGTTGCAGGTCGTGGCACGATGGGAATTACGCGATTCCATCTTCAAAGCGGTGCGTCATTCGGATTAAATGGACTATCTTTGTGCTGGACGGTGTTCTCGTGCTGCATGCAGGCGTGTCAGCGGCACAGGCCCAGCCACCACAGGCAAGCGAATGTCGGACCAAGCACCCTCAGACCACACGCAGCGGGAGCTGTTCGCCTGGTCGCTGTTGGCCGGCCTGCTGTTGCTGGCCGCACTGGCCGGACCGTTCTTTGCGGGCCGGGTCTACACCGGTGACGACCTTGGGGGCTTCCACCTGCCGGTCCGCGCGTTCTATGCCCGGCAACTCGCCCGGGGAGAACCGTTCGACTGGATGCCGCAACTCTTCTCGGGATTCTATCTGACCGGGGAAGGTCAGGCCGGAACCTACCATCCGTTTCATTGGGTCCTTTACCGCTCCCTGGAGTTTCGGGCCGCTTTGGGTTGGGAATGGTTGGCTGCGTATCCGGTGATGCTGGCGGGCACCTGGTTGTTGCTTCGGCGGCGGCTTGGGCGGCTCGACGCCGCGATGTTCGGCAGTCTGGTGTTCACGTTCTCCGGCTTCAACCTGCTGCACTTCATCCACCCCAATGCCGTGGCCGTGGTGGCCCATATTCCTTGGCTGTTGTGGGCAATCGACATCGTGCTGGTCGATTCGCGGCGATCGAAGGTGGCCTTGGCGCAGGCCGGGATCGCCCTGCTGACCGGCTCTCAACTGCTCCTGGGGCATCCGCAATCGGTCTGGTTTTCGCTGCTGACGGAGGCCGCCTACGCCACGTTCGTGGTGACCCTCAGCAAGCGTTTTGCTGCCTCGCGGCACGACCGGGGCGTGGAGTGTGTCAGGCCTATCGGATATCGCGGCAGCCGGTGCCCCCGCTTGGTGATCGCCAAGGTCTGTGGGTTGCTGGTAGGCGGGATCCAGGTGTTGCCCACCGTCGATGCCCTGGGGGACAGCGCCCGGCAGTCGGCCGCGGCGACGTTTACCGGCTGGGGCTCGTTGCACCCGCTGAACCTGGTTCAACTGGTGGCCCCCTATATGTTTTCCACTCGCGTGGCCGGGCAGAATACGCACGAGCTGGGACTCTACGCGGGAGCGGTCCCGCTGATGCTCGTGGTCTGGATGGTGATTCGCCGGCGAGAGCTGGGACGGCTCCGTCATCTGGCCTGGGCGAGTTGCGGATTTGGCCTGCTGGCCTTGCTGTTGGCGTTCGGGAAGTACGGACTGCTGTATCGCCTACAGGGCTGGCTGCCGCTGGTCGGCAGTTTCCGCTTTCCCTGCCGCTATCTGGTGCTGTTCCATCTGGCCACCGCGGTCACCGCGGCGATCGGTTTCGTGTTGTTGGTGCGCGATCATCAGCTCAGTCGTGGCGAACACGGCGGGGATCCACTTGTCGGACAGATACCACTGCCGACGATGCGTCGAGGTGCGTCCGGCGGACTGTGGGCGGTGGTGGGCGTAAGCGTGGTTGTAGCGCTGGCCGGCCTGGCGTGGCAGGATCAACCGTGGACCGCCTCGGTGCCCGCCGTGTTGGCTGGCCCGCTGCTGCTGGGCACGGCGGCGGCGCTGGTCGCAGCGGCTGCCAACGGTTCGAGGCTTGCAATGGTGGGGTCGATCCTGCTGGCCGCGGCGGACCTGGGCGTATACGGTCTGAGCTACGCCGTCTATCCCAAGACTGCCCGACTCGAGCAGTTCGTGGCTTCCCCCGGCAATCCCCCGGCCGGCCGGCAGTGTGCCCACGGCAGACTGGGACGCGTGATCGCCTCGCCGATCCGTTTCGACCAGCGGGGGCTTCGCACCGGCAACCAGATGATCCTGGCCGGGTGGCGCCGGGCCGACGGGTACGCCGGGCTGGAACCTCGGCGGCGGCTCGACTACGGTCGCCTGCCCGCGCTGCGCACGGCCGGGGTCCGCTGGGTCAAGCGGGGTGAAGCCTCCGATGCGATCCAGGGACTTCTGCCCCACGACGAGCACTGGTTGGAGGTTCCAGGGCCGCTGCCGCGGGTGCGTCTGGTCGCCCGGGCCCGAAGGAGCGAAGATCCCGCCCGCGACATCCAACGGATTCCCGTGGAATCGACGGCGCTGGCCGAGATCCCCCTAGCGCTGCCGGAGGGGACACCAGGTACGGCCAGGATTGTAAACGAACGACCGGGCCGGCTGGAGATTCAGAGCGATTGTTCCACGCCTCAATTGCTAGTGGTGGCCGAGAGCTTCCACCGCGGGTGGCAGGCGGAGGTGGACGGCATGCCCCGCCGCGTGTTGCGAGTCAACGGCGACTTCATGGGCTGCCAGGTCGGGCCGGGAAGGCAACGGATCGTTTTGGAGTTCCGGCCGCACAGCCTGCTGGCCGGGCGAGTCCTTTCCTGGCTGGGGCTGGGATTGGTGTGTTGTTGCCTGGTAGTGGACTGCCTGGCATCAACAAGGTCCGGAATCTCGTAGGCTTCCCGGGCGACTCTCCGGTCCCAGTCGCCGACAGAGTCGCCTCCTGCGAACAAGCACCAAGAACCGGCAGTTTCTCGACGGGCCGCCAGTACGTGTGTTACCGAACTGGTAAGTGACACACACGCGGGAATGCCTGCGGTGCCCCTGGCGTCCGCCGCACCTGTCGGCGGTCCGCCGGCATTGCCACCGGATGGGGGGCGAGCAGGCTGATTTCCGCCTCCGGCCTGCCGCGATCGGTCGCGGCGGATTCCGCGCCCCGCGAAACAGACCATTCTTCGTATGCGGCGAAGTCGGATAGGCTATACTGACTGCCGCAGATACGGCCGAAAGCCGTGGATAACGTCGCCCCCGCTGAGACGGAGACAACGATGAGCCTGACCAGGACCAGTGCAGTGGCTTCGGCCATCCTGTTTTCACTGGCGATTGCCTCCGCCGCGCCCGTTGTAGATCAGAAGCTCGCCGGGCACGCCAAAGCCACCCGACAGATCAGCGGCATCTATCCACATCTGACCACCTACGGCATCTATAGCCAGAGCGGCGCTCATCGAAGAGAAGGGCACAACGAATGCGGTATCGGTGCGGTGGTGCCCTGGGCGGGACGGCTGTGGATGGTCAACTACGCGCCCCACATGCCGCTGGGAAGCGAGCACAAGCTCTACTCGGTAGACCAGAATCTGAAGCTGACCATCCATCCGGAAAGCGTGGGCGGCACGCCGGCGGCGCGGATGATCCATCGGGAGTCGAACCAGCTTCTGATCGGTCACTACCTGATAGATTCCGCGGGCAAGATCCGCGTGATTTCTCCGAAAGTCATGCCGGGCCGCCTGACCGCGATTGCCCGGCATCTGACCGATCCCGCCAACATGGTGTATTACTGCGACATGGAAGGAATGCTCTACGAAGCTGATGTTCACACGCTCAAAGTGAACAAGCTGTTTCACAAGCCGGTACCCGGTTGGCACTGCAAGGGCGGCTATACGTCGCAGGGGCGGCTGGTAATTGCCAACAACGGTGAACGTGGACCGGGATCGTACGCGCAGCTTCTGGTCGGCGGTCCGGCCAAGAACGATCAAGAGGTCGGCGTGCTGGCCGAGTGGGACGGGCACCAGTGGCGGATCATCGAACGTCGCCAGTTCACCGACGTCACGGGACCGGGGGGAATTTACGGGGCGCCGGACGATCGATCGCCGCTCTGGGCAATCGGCTGGGACCGGCGATCTTTACGGCTGAAGCTGCTCGATCAAGGCAAGTGGCACACGTTTCTACTGCCCAAGGCGGCTCACAACAACGACCCGAAACACGGCTGGTACACCGAGTGGCCGCGTATTCGCGAAATCGGCGACGGCCGACTGATGATGGATATGCACGGGATGTTCTTCGATTTTCCCAACACGTTTTCCGCTGCGAACACCGCCGGGTTGCGGCCCATCGCGAGCCATTTGCGCTACATTCCCGACTTCTGCCACTTCAACGGACGACTGGTGCTCGCCAGCGACGAAACCAGCATCCAAGGCAACCGGCTGGCCGGTCAGCCGCAATCCAATCTCTGGTTCGGCCGCTTCGAGGACCTCAAGGCATGGGGGCCGGCCAGCGCGTACGGCGGCCCTTGGGTCGCCGACGCGATCAAGGCGAATACTCCCTCCGATCCGTTCCTGGTCGGTGGCTTCGACCGGCGCGTGCTGCATCTGGCCCTCGGCGGGAATCTCCGCCCGGCATCCACTGTGAAGTCGCTGCGTGCTTCCGACCAGCAGGTCATCACGAGCATCCCCCGGATGCTGGCGAGCTTGCCGCGAGTGACAATCCAGCGAGGCGACTGGCACAAACCGGCACCCGGCTACTCGCTGACGGTGAATCGGCCGGTCACGGTTTACCTCGCCGTCGATCGGCGCGGACAACCCGATCCCGGCGAAGGATGGTCCCAGACCGACCTCACCCTGACATGGGGCAAGAGTTACAGCGATCTGCTCTACAGACGGAAGTTCGAGGCCGGCGTTATCGAAATTCCCGGCAACCACACCGAACATACGCCGGGAGCGTTCGGCATGCCGCACGCGGCCTTTGTGGCCTCCGATTATGACGATCTGAAGATTGAACCGGCCAAGCTCGCGACCGTCCGGATTCCGGCTCCAAAACCACCCAAACCGCCGGCAACCAAGGGGCCAGTCCGATTCACGCTTGAAATCGACGTCGATGGCCAAGGCACCTGGAAAGCGTACACGACCGTCGAGGTCTCGGAAGATGGATACGCATTTCACGTCTTCCCGGAGGATTTCGAGGCCCAGTGGGTTCGAATCAGGGCAGACAAAGATTGCATCGCCACCGCCTATTTTCATCTGACCGGCGAGGATTTTCAGGATGGGGCGGCCGGCCCCAACAGGGAGCTTTTTGCAGGTCTGGCCGAGGTGGGTGCAAACCATGCTCGCTCGGCGCTGGTCTACGCGGCCAAACGCAACCGCAATTTGCGGGTGATTACAGGCGACGATCGCTATTTCGAGTTCGCCAAGGCGACCTTCGAGTTTAAACCCGACAAGGCAGACGACCAGCTTGCAAACTTGCTGGCGATCGAACCTGAGTTCACCATCGACCGGGCGTCCGTGATCCTCACTGCCGGCAAGCGCCGTCTGCGTCTGCCCAGGGGAAACGCCGCCTTTGACAAGCCCTTTGCGTGGGGCTGGCCACGCGGCAGTCGCGAGGTGGAATCCGAACGGCACCTGGCCAACATCCACGGCACTTTCTACGAGGTTCCTCTGATCACAAACGGCCGGCCGCCGGCCTTTGAGCTGATGCGTCCCGTGGCCAGCCACTCCAAAGGGATCACGGACTTCTGCACCTGGAACGGCCTGCTGGTCCTGGCCGGAGTACGCCACGACCACGCCAGCGACGGCCACGTTGTCGCCGACGCCCGAAACCAGGCGGCACTCTGGTTCGGCGGCGTGGACGACTTGTGGAAACTCGGCAAACCCGTAGGGCAAGGAGGCCCCTGGAAAGGCACGGCGGTGAAAGCCGGTGAACCGTCCGATCCGTACCTCATGACGGGCTACGACCGAAAAACGCTCACTTTGCGTGCCGATTGCGACGTCGCTATTGCCGTCGAAGTCGACGTCGATCACCAGAGCGGCTGGCACCAATACAGGACCTTTGAGGTGAAGGCCGGCCAACCAACCACTTTCGTCTTTCCCCAAGGCTTCAGTGCCCATTGGATGCGAACTATCGCCGATTCAGACTGCCAGGCCACGGCGTGGCTAACCTACCGGTAGCCAGCCGGCCCGCGAGCATTCTCCCACAAACTATTCGCTCGCAAGCACCGCAGCTTCCAGCCGGCACAAGAAAGTACCCGTCCATGAATCCGCTTCTTCTCGCAATTTGCACGCTGACTACATCCGCGGCATCCGTCTTGGCGCTTGCCGACGAACCGGATCGAAGTACGTCGCATGCGCCGCTGCGCGAGGATGCGCTGCTATATCGAAAGTGTAACCGTTCGCGAGTATCTTACAATTGATGCACCACCGAGCACACAGAGGATCAGATTACGAGTCGCTTGATGCCGTCGTTGAAGTACTTTGGTATTGAAATTGATGAGCAGCCCGGCCGCGATGCCCGATAGCTTCAGGCACGTCGGTACGTATCTGTCCATTTTGGAAATTGATCTTTCCTGAGATTTTGGAATCGCGTAGCCTTCCGGCATGACGATTCCCGAACTCAAGAGACAACTCCGACGACGTGATGCTCGGATCAAGGAGTAGGACGCACGGATTGCGGAGCAGGACGATGCCGCACCAGCGGATGACGCAAAGTTCGTGCGTCTGCAAAACGAACTGTGAACAACGTCGAGAAGCTCTTTGTCTTCGTGGTGTATCTGGAGGTCGAGTCGACGAATCAACCGTAGCGAGCGGCAGGCCCGCCCCGAAGCGATGGCCCGCAAGATGGCACGGACCAGCAAGACGGCCGCCGGCGCGAAGCGACGCGGCATCATCATGAGCGCTTTGGCCAGCCACTGGAAACGGCTGGAACGTTTCACGCTGGGCAATGTCTTGTCGGAGATCGACCGTTGGCTAGAAACGGGCCGCTCGGTCTTCCAGGAAGAACTCGCCGAGCTTCACCATGCGACCGGACCTCCAAGCGCCGTAAGTCCTTAGCTCCGAGGGATCTAGCCTCAATCTGCGCCCAGCCCACTTGACA
>SDBV01009638.1_pt1 | contig 12799 bp, 9 predicted proteins | sample 2277081 | NCBI WGS metagenome assembly SDBV01 (sample SAMN10402039, study PRJNA504765) | marine sediment metagenome | isolation source: marine sediment core GS10_PC15, 223 cmbsf | place: Arctic Ocean: Southern Knipovich Ridge | collected 2010
GTGTCCGCAATCTCATCTCCATCGGTATCGGCTACTTCTTGAGTGATGGCCAACTGCTCACTCAGACGGAATGCGCTGCCCAAGTCCAGAGATCTGGTTTCGCTCGTGCGCAAGAAGTGTCCGGACAAAAGACTGGCGGCAAGCCCTGAAACTGAGGCGATTAGGAAGAAGATGACGAACTTGAGGAAGAATCGGATTCTCTTGTTCATCCTGCAATGCATCCTTTTTGGCTGACTGCTACACGAAATCCTTGCGATACACATCCTATCACGCCGCATACCTGAGATCTCGGTTACGACTTACCCGGCACCAATCTGTCACGCATAGGAGATTATATCTTGGTTCTCCGAGTGGATGCGGCGGGTCATTTGGTGGGGGGTGTTGGCTGCTTTTGGGTGGGGTTGGGGAGGGGGGCGGTGTTTAGGGTTCGGAGGATGGAGCAGTTTCGGCAGGAGGGGTTGGGTTCGCACCAGTCGGTGTACATTTGGAGGAGGCCTTGTTGCGTGCGGAAGTCGAGTTTTGGTGGTTTCGCGGTGCCGAAGATTCTCGGGAGCATGGCGCGTTGGACTTTGTTCTCGGGTTCTTTGGGGAGTGCGGCGAAGAAGGCGAGGACGCGCTCTTCCATGATGCGGTCGCGTTTCTTTCGCGCGACGGCTAGGGCGGCGGGCACGATGACGTTGCCGATGATCGAGCGGATGCGGCCGGGGCCGATGGGTGCGGCGGGATTCTTCATTCGTTTGCCCGTCCAGGTGCAATGCGTGGCCCAGAAGCCCATGGCGCTTGGGAACATGTCTTCGAAGGCGCGGCGGCGTTCGATAGGCGGCAGCTCGGTCGCCCATATGTCGTTCAGGCTCTGTGTCAGGCCCTTGGCGGCCACGCGCGCGACGAACCTGGCGGCGCCGGCGATGCGGCGTTCGGGGTAGTTAGTGGGCCGCACGCCCACGCGCCGCCATTCGAGGGGGATGGGGCGCAGGCCTTCGAGTTGCGCGTTTCGCAGTCCCCGGAGCCGCGCGAAATGCGGCACGGCGTCTGCCCCTTCAGGGAGTTTGGCGGGCAGCAGGCCCGAGGTTTGCAGTAGCGCGGCCTCGAGCAGCAATGCGTCCTGCCGCCCGAGTTGTGCCGCGCGCTCGAAGGGCAGTTGCCGGGCCACGACTTTGAAGTGGTGCTTGAAGTGGGCGTAGCCGCAGGCGTAGAGGAGGGCCTCGTAGACCGCCTGGTCCTCGCCCATACGTTCCATGCGTTCGCGCATCGTGCGCGCCTTGAACAGCATGCGCCATTCACCGGCGAGGTGCAGCAGCTCCGTGAGGCGCTCGGGGCCGTGGGTTTCAGCCACGCCGGCGCAATGGCCGTAGGCGCCGTCGACGCGATGCGGATACTCATCGAGTGACAGTTCGCCCGCGAGCGCTTGGAGGTCCCCATCGAGGTGTTTCGACAGCAGCAGCGACGGCACGGGCCTGCCCGATGAGGTGGCCGGTGCGGTCGTGGGCGGGTCAGAGTCGAGGACGACATGCAGGATGACATCGTCGTAGCGGCCGTCCATCTGATGGCCGTGCTGCCGCCATCCGGCGTGCTGCAGATGGATCTCGACGTCGCCCGTCCGCAGCCGACCGTTAAACTCGATCTGTGCCCCTTTGAAATCGGGGCCTTCGCCGTGGTTCCACCAGCCGGGCGAGACGATCTTCAGCGAGCGCCCATCTTCCGTCGTGAGGCCATCGTCGCGGAACAACTGGTCGTACCAGATGCACTGAAGCACGTGCTCGGACACCTCCGAGGGCGTCTCCCGCGCCATGCCGGCGCTCAGTGTCCGCAGTTGACCGTAGCGCTCTGAAAACAAGATGTTCTCCGCCTAGAGATGCCGCGCCGGGATATGCCTGGCCCATTATTCACCTGGTGCGCGCGCAAAACAACCGTGCTATCCGGGCCATAGCGTTTCACGATTGAGGGGTCGTCGGGACGCAAGCGCAAACCCAGCTGCGCGCCAATCCCCAACCCGCAGCCGAAAGCGATTTCAATCGTGGAACGCCCTAGTCCGTCCTCGTCTGCCCGGGTCCCGGTCCACTCAGGATCGCGTTTTCCAAACGCGCGAGCCGCGCTTCAAGCTGCGCGTTGTGCCAGCGCAGCGCCGTGTTGACTTCAAGCTGCTCTTCCAGGCGTTCGTTCAGCCCCTGGATCGCCGCCAATGCCACGCCATCCGCGTCAGTGGTCATGATATGCGTGTCGTCAACCCCATACCCGAAGGCAGCCATAAAATCCTGGGCCACGGGCCCAATGTGCCGGACAGAGTCGTCCTCGCTCTTGAAGCGCCAACTGGTAACCGGCATTTCGACAACCTTGTCCAGCACCTCTCGCGCACTCACGAATGAGAAGGCTTCCTTCATGTTCCGGTCGCTACTAGGATGCACACCGCCGCCGTTGAGGAAGATGCCGCCCGAAGCGTTGACATTAAAGGTATCCGCGTCTGTCGCGTCGTCTCCAGTGCCATCATCCCAGACGAATACATTATCGTAGCCGCCATCGTCTGCGGAGAATCCAGCCACGAAACTGTAATCGCCGCTGGCCCAGTTGCTCTTCCCGCCGCTAGCCGTGGCATTCCTCCCGCCGGCAGTGTTGTTCCACCCGCCGCAAACCGTGGCGCCATAGCCGCTGGCCATGCCGCTCCACCCGCCGCTGGCAGTCGAGTAGTGTCCGCTAGCCGTGTTGCTCTTGCCCCCGGCGACCGTGGACTGAGCCCCGCTGGCTCTATTGATCCGCCCGCCAGAGACCGTGGATTGACTCCCGTCGGCCGTGCTGGCCGAGCCGCCGCCCACCGTCGAGTAATCGCCGCTAGCCAAGTTGCTCCTCCCGCCGCCCACCGTCGCCCACCTCTTGTTGCTTGGCCCCCCGCCACTGTCCCCTGCCTGGTTGCCCTGTCCTGCGCCGATGGTGCCGTAGTCATCCGTGATGACATTCGAGGCGCCTCCGCCAATGAACGAATTCGTTCCGCCGACGGAGTTGCCCACGCCGCCGTGGCCGGGTGGCACGTTGGCGTCCGAACCATCAGCACCATCAGCACCCGGTGGACCTTGGACGCCTTGCGGTCCCGAGTCGCCCTGATCGCCCTTGTCCCCTTTAAGGCCTCGAATCATTGCAGTGGACTGCGTGGTCGAATCGGCAAACGTGATTGTCGTTCCATTGACGGTAACCCCGGCATAAGACGCCGAAACCATAAGAAACAGAGCTCCTATCATTGCGATTGGCAATTTCATGATGATGCCCCTCCTGAGCGTTTCGCCGCCCTACAAAACTCGCTGCCGTAGCGAACGCTTCACTTTACGCCAGAAACGGCACGGCTTCAAGGCATTCCAGTAATCGGTTGAGCGCTATTGCGAGTCTTCACGTTTTTGCGGATATACGAGCAGATACACTACGACCACGTAAAGGCACTTGCACACTTCCCCGGACTCCACTGCTCTGCACAAGGTCCCCGGGGAACGAAACGAAGCTACACCGACCTGCTGTGGGAGGGTCAGCGGGGGCTGTTGAGGCGCCAAAATTGGTATTGACAGCGCCGCCAATCCTTGCTAGTATCAACTCCTATTCAGGCAATACTTCAACGGCAGTCACCCACGACTTCGCAGTCTAGGCACTATACGAAACAATTCTGAGTTCGCTTGGGCAGTTGCGTTATCGGTCACTAATATTATTGTAGAAGCGCTCGCGCCGCGAGCGTCTGCGATACTTGGGAAGGATGAAAGTTACCTGGATAGAAGGAGGGCATTATGAGTGACAAGATCGGTTACTCAAACTTAGGGAATCATAGGGTAGCGCGCCACGCCGTAAGAGGAGCCGTCTTATCTCTCGTCGCGGCCATGGTTTTGAGCACCGTGTTCTGCCCGGTCGCGCTCGCGGCCGGCATAGTTGGCAATGCGACCATCGCGAGCGACGGCCCCGCGGCGGATATTGACGGGGTGCTCGGGGATGCGGGCCCGGTTGTTACGTTTCCTCACACCATTGGGAGTGGTGCGAATCGTATTCTGGTGGTCGGCACGTCTGCCGAGGGCATCGGCGCCGCCTTTGATATCGTCGTGACGAGCGTCACCTACAATTCCGTGACCATGTTCGCAGCGGGCTCGGCCGTGGCCGACAATGGACCCGGGTTGCTTGCAACGCTTCACTACCTGCTGGACACGGATTTGCCTGCCGCCGGTACTTACGATGTTGTGGTCACCTATTCGTCTGGGACGATCTCGATGAGCGCAGCCGCCCTATCCCTAGAGAACTTCGTGCAGCAAGCTCCCGAAGCGTTGGGCAGCGGCGCCGCGCCCAATAACGACGGGACCTTCTCGACGGACATCACGACGGTCACGGCAGACGCTCTGCTCGTCAATTTGATCGGCGCGGGGGATAGCCGGCTGGTCGACGGAGACTTCTTCACGTCCAATAGCGGAATGACGATCCGGGCAGATGAGGAGATCGGCACGCAGGATACCGCTATTGCGACCAAGGCCATCGCCACCCCGGGCCTGCAAGCCATCAGTTGGGACTACCCTTCCCCGAACCGCATGGCCCAGACGATCGCCGCCTTCGAAGCTTTGCCATCGCCACCGACGGTGACAATAGCGCGTGTTGGCGCAACTGACAGCGCGTTTGTAGATACGACAGGATCGTGGACAGTCGACTTCAGTGAGAACGTCTCCGGTGTGACGAGTGACGATTTCTCGCTTAACGAGACCGATACGGCTAACGCTTCAGGAGGCCCAACACTCGGCGGGTCGAGCCCATCATTCACAGTTGGCATCACGGGCGTGTCCGGAACGGGGACCATTGGCCTGAACTTCCTCGTAAATGATGTGGTCGCAACGGTCACGAGCCTAGCGCCAGCTGCGCAAAATAATGCAGCAGCCTTTTCCAATGTCGTGCCTGCGCCAGCCGCGACGAGCTGGGTGCTTGTCTTCCTGGGCGTCGTGCTCGCCTTGGCAGCCGCCGTCGTGATTCGCAAGAGGGGCCTGAAACACTAACAGACGGTTAACCAAGTGACGATTGACATACGGACACGGAGCCGGCAGCACATACAAAGCTGCCGGCTCCATACTTCTGTGGTCATAGAGCGCTGTCAAGCCCGCAGTTTTCGATCCAGAGCCTATGGGAGTTTCTTGGGTTCATGGTTAGGCGCCCTGGGATTTTTGCTGGGGCGCCGGTCGAGCCGAGCGACGTGGCAATCTCTTGTTTCCAAGTGCCTCCGGTTGAGGAGATTGCCACGCTTCGCTCGCAATGGCACGGTGGGCCGGTTGAGTCTGTGAATACGCGGGCCGGCAGTGACGATCTCGGGTCCCTTTGGTTTTCGCGCGGCATGCTGGTAGAATTTCGCATTCGTTGTTCGACGCCGCCCGGAATGCAGCCTGAATGGAAATGCCCGATCTAGATCCGCTCAATACATTGCTCGGCGTGCTTTCGTTCGTGGTTGGGGCGATGGTGGGGAGCTTTCTAAACGTCTGCGTCCACCGTCTGCCGCAGGGCCTGTCAGTGGTTCGGCCGCGGTCGCGCTGTCCCAAGTGCGAAAACCCGATCACGTGGTACGACAACGTGCCCATCCTGAGCTGGCTGATCCTAGGCGCCAAATGCCGCAACTGCGGCACTCCAATCAGCTGGCAATACCCCTTAGTCGAGGCCCTCACCGCCGCGCTCTTCTTCCTGGTGTACTGGAAGTTCGGTATGACGCTCGCCTCGCCCCTATACATGCTTCTGGCGGCGTCCCTGGTGTTGGTGACCTTCGTAGACCTGACGGATTGGACCATTCCAAACGAAGTGACCTTTCCAGGCATTCCGATTGGCATCGGGTGCGCCGTCATAGCCATGGTCTACCCCGCGAGCGGCCTTCTTCTTGACAATCCGCTCTTCTCGATATTGGGTGTGCTTGTTGGCGGCGGCGTCCTCTACGGCCTTGACCTGCTGAGCTTGCTCTTCCTAAAGAAAAAGGGCATGGGATTCGGCGACGTGAAACTAATGGCGATGCTCGGCGCCTTTTTTGGGCCATGGGGCGTCCTGCTGATCTTGGTCGTCGCGTCCTTCATCGGGAGCGCCATCGGCGTGACGCTGATACTCGCCGGCCGCAGCAAGGGCGGCGCGGACGACGGCGAGGGCGCTTCAGACCGAGAAGCGGATGAAGACGATGACGTCATGACCCCTGGCGGGCATTACTTGCCCTTTGGGCCCTACATCGTTCTCGGGGGAATCGTCTACCTCTTCTTTGGCCCCGAAATCATCACCAAGTACATGGCCTACATCCAGGTCCAGGGCCCGATGTAGGGACGATCGCACAGGCCTTCATTACCATGCCCAAGACCTCCCCCGCCAGCATCGACCTCAAGAAGCAGTACGGCGTCGTCTGCATCCCCCTGCCAACGCACTTCCCGGCAGGTCCCGCGAACGCGTTCCTGCTGAAACACGATCCACCCATACTGATTGATACAGGCCTCAATAGCGAGGAATCCTACAAAGTCCTGAATGAAACACTCGCGGAACACGGACTGAAACTCAACGACCTGGGCGCGATATTTGTCACCCATGGCCATCGTGACCACGCCGGGCTGCTGGGGCGTTTGATGCGCGAAACCAACGCCGCCACCTATGGCCACCCGATTGTGCGCACACTGGGCCGCGACACAGACAAATACCCGCAGAAGCGCAGGGAGTTCTTCCTTGGGATCCTCGATGAGTTCGGCGTCCCGCTAGAGATCAGGGAGCAGGCGAACTCGCTCTACGAAAAATTTCGGACCTTCTCCGAGCCTTTCGAGCTGACGAACGTACTTGAAGACGGGGAAGAGGCCCTCGGTATCCGGGCATACCACGTACCGGGCCATTCGACCTCCGATACGCTCTTGGTGCACTCCGAGCTCGGCATTACCTTCGTGGGCGACCACGCCCTTCTCGGCACAAACCCAAATCCAACCCTACAGCGCCCCGAACCCGGCCAAACGAGGCCGAAGAGCCTCGTCCTCTATCAGCAGTCCCTCGCGCGGACCAGGGAGCTCGACTTGGGGACCTGTCTTCCGGGCCACGGCCAACCCTTCGACGACCACGTGGCTGTTGTCGATAGGATCCTTGCGCGTCAGGAACGCCGCGGACGGCAGGTGATGAGACTCATGAAAGCCGGAAAACGGACGCCGTACGAAATCTCCCGGGGGCTCTTTCCCGACCTGCCCACGCCCAACATTCATCTTGGACTCTCGATCGCCGTCGGCCACATGGAGCTGCAAGAGGAGCGTGGCGAGGCCCTACACTCTCACGTGGACGGCACTCTCCAATACCAACCAACCTAAGGGAGTATAGTTCCAAAATGGAGCGTCTCGTGCCCATCGCGACCGAACTGACCACAATCCAACACGTACAAGTGGCGTATGCCGGCGGATTGGGTCCATGCTCAAAATGTGGAGCGGAGAAATTGGGCGATGCGATTTGAGGATGCAGAGCTTGTCCGCCAGTGTCTATCGGGCGATTCGGACGCATACGGGACGCTCGTTGAGCGATACCAGGGGGCGGTGTATGCGACGGCCTTCTACTACGCCGGGCGGCATGGCGCCGCCGAAGATATCGCCCAGGACGCACTCCTTGCAGCGTATCGGAGTCTGCCCAGGCTGAAGGACCCGGAGAAATTCGCTCCTTGGTTAAAGCAGGTAACGACGCGGACCGCCGCAAACTGGTTACGGCGGAACGGTGGACGCCTAGCAGCAGAGACACCGCTGCCATATAAGCGGACAGTATCAATTGAAGATGCGCGCGAAGGTCCTCGTGGAAGCACCGAGAGACACGAGCGCCTCGAGCGGGTGCAAAAGGCGATTGACAGCCTGCCGGAGCGCTACCGGTTACCAGTGGTGCTGCGGTACTTGCAGGAAATGAGCTATCAGGAAATCAGCGATTACACAGGCGAATCCATCGCAGAGATCCGCGGCATACTGCATCGGGCAAGCCGACAGTTGCGCGAATTACTGACAGAGTTCGAGAGAGACCTAGACGGAGAGCAAGAGTGGCCAAGTGCACGCAAATAGCTAATCGCTTGCAGGCCCATGTCGATGGCGAGTTGCGCGGCTCCGATCGCGTGATTTTGGATCAGCATATCGCCGAATGCCATGACTGCCAGGCCCAACTGCGCAGCTACCAGCGCAATTCAGCCTTCCTATTCGAGGCATTTTCCGAAGTGCGGCTCGATCGCGATCTGACACAATATACGCTGGACCACCTGCCCGAAATGGAAATACCCGAGCTAGATGTCGCGGACCTCAACTTTCGCGCAAAACATCCAACGCAACGGCGTGAGCGCCTCGTTCGGCTTGTGCCCATTGCCGCCGCCGTGCTGCTGGTTTTCCTGGGCGCGGTCCTCAACAAGAACTGGCCAACAGTCGAAATCGCCCAGGACACAATCGGGATTATTGCCTACAGTTCGGGTGATGTTCACAAGATCGAGAGTGACAGCACGAAACGGAAGGACGCCGGTGTTGGGACGTTTTGGTTGCCCGGGGACCTCTTCGAGACTGGAGAGAAGTCGTCTCTGATGCTGATGTTGCTGGGGCCGACGGAACTGCGTGCAGCAGAGAACACACGGGTACGCGTGGACAATGACCGGGAACTGAGCGTCCAGAAGGGCCACATTTTCCTGAATGTGGACGGAGATAGTGAGCTTTTCAAGGTACGGACACCGACGGGCGATATCACGGTCTTCGGCACAAGCTTCGATGTCCGGGTTGACGACGAACGTACAACGGTCATAGTCGAAGAGGGCGAAGTGCAGCTTGCAAGCGCCACCGACGAGTCCGTATTCATCACCATCTTACCCGGCAAGACCGCTTCGGTGTCACCGGGGCAGACCTCGATTCGCACTCAACCCGCGGACATCGTACTCGCAACGGAGTGGGCGCGGCATATCATTCCTGATGACCAAGCGCAAATGCTTTTCTCAAGCCGCATACAGCCGTTGCATGAGCCGTCGCAAGTCGCCGGCCAGCCCGTATTCATGGTCGAGGCCACAGGCAAGCCCCTGAAGACGATTGTTTTTGAATGGGAGCCGACCTTGGCCTTTGTCGAATACGCGGGCTACGATATGTTTGTCACCAACGGCCGTGGAGAACCATTGTTCCGAAGCCGCATCGACGGGTCGGTATTCTCAAATCCGAGAGTAACGACTCACGAGATAGAGAATGGAGGAAACAAGGACGAGACGCCTACGTACATCTACGTGCATTTCGTGCCAGACGTTGCAGACGTTGCAAGCGGGAAACGGGAGGTGCACATAGAAAGTGCAACAGCACACTTAGGGACATGAGCATCCAAAGAAGGCTGGTCAAGAGGTAGGCTTGTGAAGCACGCAACGCTTGATATCTATCTCAAGTCACTCCTTCCCCAAGGGTAACTGCAGTCAAGTAGGTTTTGCGGGCCTACCTCTTGGACAGCTTTCAGCAAGAAAGAAAATATTAAGGCGGGCACCAAGAGTCGGGGTGCCTTGGTACCCGCCATCTCAGTTGAGCTTCACGGACAATTCACAATTCACATTGTGAGGGCCAGTCCACAAGACTCAACTCAGCTCTGGCAGTGTACCACCGGCTCTGTCAATTGGCAACCGTGTCGCACTACCCCTGCACGTTTTCCAGGCTTTACCGGCTTTACCGGTTTTATCATAAGTATCGACCTTTGTACGGAGTAATGTCCGCGCACCCTCGGGCGGGCTAGCGCCTTCATTGCCAGTATCTTCGGGGCCGAACCAGCGGCAAAGGCGCGCCTTGCTCTCACTTTGGCATGCTGCTACCCTTGCCTTCACCCTGACCGCATCTGACGAGGAATTCCCATGATTGACACTAATCGGTACTCGGTCGCAGTCCAGGCCATACTTGCCGCGGTCCTAATTGGGGCCACAATGTCCGCCGGCGCCCTGGAGGATTCACAGTCGCTTCGCGCAGCAGTTGACAGCTCCGTTGCCATCGTGAAGCCCGCGCTGGTCCGCGTACACGTGGTTTCGACCTCATACCGCAACGGTCGCGAGGAGAAGTACCAATCGACCGGGAGCGGCGTAATTATTACGCCCGAAGGCCACGTCATCACGAACCACCACGTCGCCGGCCACGCGACCCGGCTGGTATGCACCCTGTCCACACGCGAAGAGATCGATGCTGAGCTCATCGGGACCGACGCCATGACCGACATCGCCATCATCAAACTCAATCCACCCGACGGCAGGACATTCCCAACGGCCCCCTTCGGCGATTCAGACGCGGCGAGGGTGGGAGACAACGTCCTGGCCATGGGGAGCCCCCTTTCGCTATCGCAATCGGTTACACTGGGTATCGTCAGCAACACCGAAACGGTGTTGACGCGCAGACTGGGTTTCAGGAGCTTTCGCCAGGACGGCGAAGACATTGGCGCACTCGTGAAATGGATCGCGCATGACGCCGTCATCTATCCAGGGAATTCGGGCGGCCCACTGGTCAACATGTCCGGCGAAATCATCGGGATAAACGAAATCAGCGTCGGCCTCGGCGGCGCGATCCCGGGAAACCTCGCCAAAGAGGTAGCGGAATCTCTCATCGAGCGCGGAAGCGTCTTGAGGAGCTGGATAGGTATTACGATACAGCCCCTTCTCAAACACGGCGACCGCGAACGCGGGATTCTCGTTTCGGGTGCGATCGAGGGATCGCCGGCGGACGAGGCCGGCCTGGAGTCAGGCGACATCTTGGTGAGCCTGAATGGCGTGGACACGACAGTGCGTTTCGAGGAGCAACTGCCGGCGTTTAATCGGCTCGTCGCGGAACTCCCTATTGGCTCGAAGGTCGAGGCCGTGGTCCTTCGAGAGGGCCGCGAGCAGACAATTACGATCACGACCACCGAGCGCAAAAAGCGCAGGCCGCAACAGCGGGAATTCAAAAAGTGGGGCATTACGGCCCGGGACATCTCCTTCATGATGTCGAAAGAAATGAAGCGCGACGACCAAGACGGCGTCGCGGTGACCAGCGTTCGCCCGGGCGGGGCGGCCGGCGACGCGAAGCCCAACATTCGCCGCGGGGACGTTATCGTAGCCGTGGGTGGCCGTCAGATCGGCGGTATCGAAGATCTTGTCACAGCTACGCGTGAACTAACCGAGGGCGCGGACGCCCCCGTATCTACGCTCACGACATTCGAGCGGCGTGAAGAGTCCTACGTCACCGTCGTCGATGTCGGGATTAGCGAGCTGAACGATCCGGGGCTGGAAGTCAAGAAGGCCTGGCTGCCCGTCGACACCCAAGTCATCACACGCGACATCGCCAAACTCCTAGACGACACCAGCCTGACCGGTTTCAGAATTACGCAGGTCTATGCTGAGAGCACAGCCGAAGAGGCCGGTCTTCAGATTGGCGACTACATTACCGCCGTCGACGGCGAAAAGCTGACCGCGTCAGCGCCCGAGCACTACGAAGAATTGCCGACGCTGATCAGAAGCTATCGTGCCGGTTCAGAAGTAGAGCTAAACGTACTCCGGAATGGCGAGCAAATGAAGATCGCCGTTGAGCTCGTGCGCGCACCAAAGCTCGACCGGGAAATGCGCAAGTATCGCGACGAGCTCTTCGAGTACATGGCCCGCAACATCACCTTCTTCGACAAGGCGAGAGAGAACTGGGAGCAGGAAGAGCGGGGCGTCCTGGTCAGCGAGGTCGTCTCAGGCGGCTGGGCCGCGCTGGGCATGCTGCAAGTGGGCGACTTGATCAAAGAAATTGGCGGCGAGCCGGTGGCCGATGTCGACGGCCTGCGCGAGTTGATGGAACGGGTCGCGGAGGAGCAGCCTCCCTCTGTAGTCATAAAAGTCGTGCGCGGTATCTACACTGTGTTCGTCGAACTTGAACCCAAGTGGGAATCGACATAAGTCTAGGGAAGGACTCTTCATGTATCTCCACACGATCAGAACCTTGTGTTGCACCCTCTGCCTAAGCGTGGCCTTCATTTCCGCCGCCGCCGCCGATGAAGTAGCGGTGAAGGGCAGGAAGATACTCGAAGCGCACAAGACCGCCGTAGTCACCGTCCAACTCGTCATCAAGCAGAAAGTTTCTTACCCAGGCAGACCCTCCCAAGAGAACGAATCGAAGGTCGAAGCCACGGGTACGGTCATCTCGCCCGACGGCCTGACTGTGGTGTCGCTGGCGCTTACCGACCCGACGTATCTCGCGGAAAAGATGATGGGCGGCGCCGCCGGGGCCAGTCAGGTCCAGATGGAATCGGAAGTGCGCGACGCAAAGATACTCATGGAAGACGGCTCGGAGGTCCCGGCCGAGGTCATTTTGCGCGACGAGGAGCTCGATATGTCTTTCGTGCGACCTTTGGAGAAAAGCGATTCACCATTTGCATATATCGACATCTCTGAGGGGGGCGAGGCCGACTACCTCGACCAGGTGATATCGCTCAACCGGATGGGCAAGGTGGCGGGCAGGGTATATTCAGCCTCCGTCGAGCGCATTGTTGCGATCGTCCACAAGCCGCGCACCTTCTACATTCCGGGAGACGACGCGACAGACACCCAGCTTGGCTCCCCGGCATTTACGGTGGACGGAAAATTCATCGGTGTGTTCCTGGTCCGGGCAATCAAGAGCACGGGAGGTGGCGGCAGATTTGGCGGGTCAGGCGACAATATCACAACGGTGATCTTGCCCGCGATAGACATCGCCGACGCTGCCGAACAAGCCCCGCCCTTCGAGTAGTTGCCCCACTTTAGAGATAGAATTCCACGGCCTTCAAGAAACGCTTTCGACAATCCTAGGAATGAATTGTGCCTAGCAGTGAAAACCTTCAGGGACAAACGGTCCTCATC
>SDBV01009639.1_pt1 | contig 12798 bp, 13 predicted proteins | sample 2277081 | NCBI WGS metagenome assembly SDBV01 (sample SAMN10402039, study PRJNA504765) | marine sediment metagenome | isolation source: marine sediment core GS10_PC15, 223 cmbsf | place: Arctic Ocean: Southern Knipovich Ridge | collected 2010
GCGGACGGCTCCCGCGACATGGACCAGCGCGTCGCGCCCGCCTCCGCGGTCAGCTTCGATGCCCTCGGGCTCCGCCCCCTCAGGGGAGCCGCCGCCACCGGACGCGAACGCAGGCTGCTGCTCAGCAGCCGGATCCCCCTCCGATGCCGAGACCCACCGGGCGCCAACCAGAAGAAGGACAACCGCGATCGCGCCGTAGACGAGGAGTTGCGAGCGGCTGATCTGCGACATCGCTCGGGGATCGTGAGCGGCGGAGGGCCAATTGTGGCGCCGGCGATGTGCCGGGGTGGAGACGAAGGGGTATCTGGGGCGTCAACGGATGACCCTCCCGGGGGGTGCAAGTTGTGAATCGGGCCGCTCGCTCAGGCCTGCGGAACGAAGGCAACCGCCTCCATCTCCACGGAGGCGCCCACCAGCAGGTCGGCAACCGCGAACGCGGCGCTCGCGGGCAGCGTGTCGCCGAAGCGCTCGCCCCGGACCCGGCTGAACTCGGAGTACTCGTCGAGGCTCTTGAGGTAGGTGGTGATCTTGACGACGTGAGAGAGGTCCGCGCCGTCTCGATCGAGCAGTTCCTCGAGCCGATCGATGATCGCGTCGGTCTGGTCGGCGACGCTGGCGTCGATCGCCCTACCGTCATCCCCCATCGCCACCTGGCCCGAGACGTAGATCCACTTCCCGGGTCCATCGACCGAGACCGCGTCGCTGAACGTCGCAAAGTCGGACGGCTGCCTGCTTATTCCCATCGCTGCTCTCCTTGGTCATTCTGCCTCGTCGTTTTCTGTCTCGTTGGTCCCGTGCCCCGGACCTGGCCGGTCGTCGCGGCCGATCGTCCTGCGGCACGTTGCTGACCATCGAGCCTAGTCATCGCCGTGGCCGATCGGTCCAATCTTCAGGACCTCGCCTCATCGGATCTCGAACGAGTCCTCCCCCACCGGTTCCTCCTCGAACACTTCGACCGACTCGACGGCGGCGTAGTCCGGGCCCTGGCGAGAGAATCGCAGCATCGCCTCGACGGCGCCGGGCTCACCTTCGAAGGCGGCCTCGACGGAGCCATCGCCTGCATTCGCGACCCAGCCGGACACGCCGTGGTCGAGGGCGAGGCGCCGGATCGTCACTCGGAAGAAGACCCCCTGCACGAAGCCGCGGATGATCACGCGACGACGGATTGCCCGGCCGCCGCCGACCGCCGAGTCCGTCTAGAAGTCCTCGTCGTCGTAGCCGGCGACTGCGTCCGCGAGCTGGCGCCCGTAGACCTCGTCGACCGAGATCGCCGGCGACTGGACCGAGAGCAAGGCGAACTCGCCGTCGTCCTCGTTCGCGATCGAATGGTCGGTCGCCGGAGGGATCATCGCCAAGTCCCCGACCACGAGCTGCTCGGTGTCGCCGGCGGCCGAAAGGGCACCCGTCCCCCGCACGACGACGTACACGAGCTCTGCCTCCTCGTGCGAATGCAGGCTTTGCGACGTCCCCGGCGGGACCTCGAGCCAGGTGACCGTCATGTGGCGCGACCCCAACTCGCCCGCGTCCATGAGGATATGGGAACGGAGGCGATGCCAATCCTTGACGGCCGCCTCCGATAGCCGCCTCACAAGCATGCGCGGGCTTTGTAGCAGACCAGCGCATTCGAGGCCGTCCAGCCCGTTGACAGGCTTAGCGAATGAGCACGTTGACGACTAGCGGACAACCAGGTTGACGAGCTTGCCGGGGACGACGATCTCCTTCACCGTCTCGCGGCCATCGGTATATGCACGCACACGCTTGCTCTCACGCGCGAGCCGCAACAGCTCATCCTCCGCCGCGCCGGAGGCCGCCTCCATGCGGTCGCGAAGCTTGCCGTTGACCTGGACGACGAGCGTGAACGTCTCCCGCTCGAGCAGCTCGGGATCGGCGGCCGGCCAGGGCTCCTCCCACACCCGCCGGCCCTCCAGCAACTCGTAGACCTCGGCACCGAGGTGGGGGGCGAACGGGAACACCAGCGAGGCCGCGGTCGCCGCCGCGAGCCGGAGCGCCGACTCGCCCACGGGGTCGCCAAACAGGGCGCCCTTGACCCGATAGGCATCGTTGATCAGCTCCATCACGGCCGCGATCGCGGTGTTGAATTGGAAGTCGCGGTTGAAGTCATTGGTGACCTTGTCGATCGCCCAATGGGTTTTCTGCAGCAGCTCGTGCGCCGGCGCCGCGCCGTCCGATGGAAGCGAGGGTGGCTCGGGGCCGTCGCCGTCGAGGCCGGCGGAGCGCTCGGTGATCTCCTCGGTCAGCCGCCAGATGCGCCTGAGGAACCGGTCGACACCCTCGATCCCCTTGTCGGTCCAGTCCCCCCCGCGCTCGGGCGGCCCCATGAAGCAAACGTAGGTCCTGGCGGCGTCGGCGCCGTAGCGCTCGACGTAGTCGGCGGGGCTGACGACGTTGCCGCTCGACTTCGACATCTTCGCTCCCTCGCGGGTGATCATCCCCTGGGTGAACAGGTTCGCGAACGGCTCCTGTGCCTCGAGATGGCCGAGATCGGCAAGCGCCTTGGTGAAGAAGCGGGCGTACATCAGGTGGAGAATCGCGTGCTCGACGCCGCCGATGTACTGGTCGACGGGCATCCATGCGTCGGCGGCCGCTCGCCCGAATGCCTGCTCGTCGTTGCGGGGATCGAGATAGCGCAGGAAATACCAGGAGGAGTCGACGAACGTGTCCATCGTGTCCGTCTCGCGGCGGGCGGGCTCGCCGCAGGTCGGGCACGCGGTCTCGACCCAATCGGACACGGCCGCGAGCGGGCTCTTGCCCCGCGGCGCGTAGTCGTCGGTTTCCGGGAGCCGGACCGGGAGCTGGTCCTCCGGCACCGGGACGACCCCGCAGTCCTGGCAGTAGACGATCGGGATCGGCGCGCCCCAGTAGCGCTGGCGTGACACCAGCCAGTCGCGCAGGCGGTAGCTGACGGCGGACTTGCCGAGTCCTCGCTCCTCGAGCCAGGCCGTGATTCGCTTCATCGCCTCGGGTGCACCCTGGCCCGAGAACTCGCCGGAGTTGATCAGCCGGTCGGCGTCGGAGTGACCCACATAGGCGCCCTCGCCCGCGTCGGCTTGCTCTCCGGCGTCGACCCTCGATGCGGGGTCCGCTCTCTGCTCGGCGTCGGCTCCCTGCGGGGAGCCCGCCGAGTCGTTCCCCGTTCCCGAGCCCGCCTCGGCGGTCGGCGAGGGCTCGACGACCTGGCGGATCTCGAGGTCGAATGCCTCCGCGAACTCGTAGTCGCGCTGGTCGTGCGCCGGCACGGCCATGATGGCGCCGGTCCCGTACTCCATCAGGACGTAGTCGGAGACGAACATCGGGATCCGCTCACCGTTGACGGGGTTGGTCACCTCGCGTCCGAGCGCGACGCCGGTCCTCGGGTGCTCCGCGGCGCTTCGCTCCTCGGCCGGGCGCCGCATCGCGGCGGCCACGTACGCGGCGACCTCGGCCTCGCGACCCGTGCCGGCGACAAGACGGTCAAGCTCCGAGTGCTCGGGCGCGAGAACGAAGAACGTCGCCCCGAACAGGGTGTCGGGCCGGGTCGTGAAGACGGGGAAGTCGAGCTCGAGCGCCTCGCAGCGGAAGATCGCCTCGGCGCCGGTCGAGCGTCCGATCCAGTTGCGCTGCATCGTGATCACGTGCTCGGGCCACGACTCCAGCAGCTCGAAGTCCGCCAGCAGGCGGTCCGCGTAGTCGGTGATCTTGAAGAACCACTGCTCGAGCCGGCGCGGCTCCACCGGGGTGCCGCAGCGCTCGCAGCGGCCCTCGACGACCTGCTCGTTTGCGAGCACGGTTGCGTCCTTCGGGCACCAGTGCACGACCGCCTCGGCCCGGTAGGCCAGCCCCCGGTCATACAGCGCTAGGAAGATCCACTGCGTCCAGCGGTAGTACTCCGGCGTGTGAGCGGCGATCTCCCGCGTCCAATCGACTGAGATCCCCCAGTCGCGAAACTGGCGCCGAAACGACTCGATCGAGCGCTCGGTCGAGACGCGCGGGTGCTCGCCGGTCTGGATTGCGTGGTTCTCAGCCGGCAGCCCGAAGGAGTCGTAGCCCATCGGGTGGATGACCTGGAATCCGTGGCGACGGTGAAAGTGAGCGATCGCGTCGCCGACGGCGTAGATCTTCAGGTGTCCGACGTGCGGCTCCCCGGACGGGTAGGGGAGCATCTCGAGGACGTAGCTGCGCGGCTGGGAGTCGTCGAAGTCGGCGTCGCCGGGACTCGGCACCTGCCAGGTCCCCTCCTCGTCCCAGACCTGCTGCCACTTGCGCTCGAGCGCGTGCGGGTCGTAGGGAGCCATCGCGGGCTGAGTTTACGAGCAGCCGCCGCCGGCTCGAGCCCACCGGCGAGATCCGGGGCGAGACCAAGCCGAATCGACTCCTGACAGAATCGGGCGCTGGATGAAGCTAGACGGAGTCCACCACGTCACCGCGATCACCGCCGACGCTCAGGCAAACGTCGACTTCTATGTCGGCGTGCTGGGGCTCCGCCTGGTCAAGAAGACCGTCAACCAGGACAGCACCTCCGTCTACCATCTGTTCTTTGCGGATCAGAGCGGAAGCTCGGGGTCGGACCTGACGTTCTTCGAGTATCCGGGCAGCCCGCTCGGCCGACCGGGCGCCGGAATGGCGCACCGGATCGTCTGGCGGGTCGAGTCGCTCGCCGCGCTGGAGTTCTGGGACGAGCGCCTCGCCGCGGCCGGGCGCGCCGCGATGCGACTCGACTCTCACCTGCGCTTCGCCGACCCCGAGGGGCTCGACCACGAGCTTGTGATCGATCAGAGCGGCGATGCGCCACTCCGCGCCGAGCATCCCGAGATACCGGCCGAGCAGGCGCTGCGAGGCTTCGACGGCATCCGTGCCTACAGCGCGAAGCCGGAGCGAAGCCGGGCGGCGCTCGAGGAGACCCTCGGGTTCAAGAGCCACGACGCGACGACATGGGAGCTCCGCGGTGAGCAGCGCGGCGGCCTCTACCACTACGACGAGCCGCCCGCCGAGCGCGGTGTCCAGGGCGCGGGGACGATTCATCACGTCGCCTGGTCATCGCTCCAGCAGGAGCAGGACGCATGGCGGCTACGGGTCGCCGAGGCGGGCCTTGGGCCGACACCGGTGATCGATCGCCACTACTTCAAGTCCGTGTACTTTCGCGAGCCCTCAGGCGTGCTGTTCGAGATCGCAACGTCGGGGCCGGGATTCACGGTCGACGAGCCGCTCGAGCGACTCGGCGAGACCCTCTCGCTGCCGCCCTTCATCGAGTCGCAGCGCAGCGAGATCGAGGCGGGCCTGAAGCCGCTGAATGTCCCGCACTCGCTCGGATCGACGCCCGGCGCCGCCCGGGTCGCCTTCGGCTGAACGCGTCAGTCCGATAAGGGCTGGAATGCGGCCGCCCTGGCGTAGAGCTTGTAGAGCCGGAAGCCGCGCGCGAAGTCGTTCGCGCATGCGTTCTCGAGCACCTCGTACGCCTCCTCGTCCGACAGCGTCGCCGCCGGCGCAGGCGGAGCATCCTGCGGCGCCAGAGACTCGCGGATGTTCTCGACCGTCGCCCGACGCTCCGCGGCCGTGCCCTGCCGCCAGTCGCGGCATTGCGCCAGCGGAGCCGCCGAGCCGGCCCTCAACCTACCGAGCGGCTCGGCCTCGTCCTCCGCCCCCGGATCGTCGTCGCCTCCGCACGCCGCGAGGCCCACGGTCGCCGCCACGAGCAGGAGGAGGAGCGCCAGGCGCCCCGCCGGACCGCGTCGGCTCAGCCTACGGGCGATCGGGATCGATGAACCCGCGTTGCTCGGCGAGGCGCTCACGAAGCCGCTCGGCTTCATCGCTGCGCTCGAAGCGCCGCGACATCCGCTCGTACTGGCGCTGCTCCCTGCGAGCCGCGGCGCTCCCCGGCCTCGGCGGGGTCGTGAACCAGTCGCAGGTCGGGAAGTCGCCGGCGGTCTCGCCGCGCGACCACGACGAGCAATCGATCAGCACGGCCAGCTTCGTGGCGTTGCCGGTTCCGGCGCTGTTCGAGCAGTCCTCGGGCAGGAAGCCCGGCTCCGCGGTGCCGGGCGTGGGCGCGAGCGGCGGATCACCGGTCACGCTCTTGCGCGTGCCGTCGGAGCCCACGTTGTCGAACCAGCAGTTGTCGGTGCTGGTCGCGAACTCGGCCCACCAGAAGTCGACGCCGTTCGGAAGCTCCTTGCCCTTCTTTCCACCGCCACCACTCGAGGTGACGCCGGCGTCCGGAGCCCGGAAGCCCTTCGGAGCCCGGCCCGTGCGGTTGTCGAAGAAGCGATTGTTACACGAGGTCGAGAACCCCGCTGTCTTGCACGCCACGCCCGGGTTGACGTTGCCCTCGGGCGTCACGAAGACGTCCGGGACCGGGAACAGCATCGTGGCGCGGCGCCAGTTGTCGAAGAACCAGTTGTCGTGGACGCGGCTGCTGTTGCCGCCGGCGATCATGATCCCGACCCCGACCGGTACGCCGACCGTCGGCTCGACCTCGGGGTCCTCGGTGTAGAGGTTGAGGTTGTTCGAGTAGATCCGGTTGTGGTCGATTTCGATGCTGTCCTGCGGGAAGCCGGGGTGGCCGGATGCGGAGATCGAGTCGGTGGAGATTCCGGTTCCGTTGTTGTAGATGTCGCTCTTCGTGATTCGTACCGAGTTCCCCATCGATCCCGAGTACCCGAGCGCGCTGCCGCGCATGTCGCACTTCCTGATCACCGTATTGATGCGGGGCGCATCCGGATAGAACGACGTGTCGGCCTGCTCGCCCGTCTCCGGCGCCGACCCGGGATAGAGGGCCGCGTCGCCGCTGGCGAAGCCGTCGCAGTTCAAGTAGAGCCCGTGGTCGGAGGTGAAGGTGAGGTTCCCGTAGTCGGCGTTCCAGAACATCTTCATCTTGTCGATCCGGTACCCGTCGGTCTCCTCGACGTAGAGTCCGTGCTCCGCGGCGCCCTTGACGAGGAAGTTCTTGGCCACGAAGCCGTCGGCACGATCGACCCGCAGCACGACGTCCTTGATGAAGTCGCCGGGCTTGGTCTCGGCCTTCCTGTCCTTCCCGTTCTTCGCGGCGATGATGATCACGTCCTCGGGCTTGGCGCCCGAGCCCTCGATCTGCAGGTTGCACTTCAGGCACGGTCCCTCGTCGGGTATCCCCTCCCGCTTGTCCAGCGGCGGGCTGGGTGGTGGGGCACTGCCGAGCTCCCGGCCCTGGACGTAGACGAGGTTCTGGTCATTCGGGCAGGTGATCTGGTACTCGTAGCTCGGGGTCTCCGCGCCGCTCGAGTTGAGCTGTGTCAGGTCCTCGCAGCGCGGGTCGTCGGTCGGCTGCTTGCGCGAGGGCCTCTCCCGGTAGTAGCCCGGCATGATCACGACTCGGTCGTTGTTGCCGGCCCGGTCGACGGCCTCCTGGATGTTCTTGAGCTTCGGCTTGCCCCTGGACTCGGTCGCCGCCTTGCCCTGCCCGGAGGTGCACTTGGAGTACAGCTTCTCGTTGATCCTCCGCAGCTTCGCGGCCTTCTTCGTGCTGAGCCTCTGCTTGTCCTGGGACGGCCGCAGCCTGAAGCCCTTCTTCCTGGCGTCCTTGATCGAGCGCTTCGCGCTCCTCAGGGAGTTCGGCTTGCAGACGACGAACGTCGTCCCGCGCGCCTTGCCCTTCAGCGCCGAGCTGAGCGTGCGCGCCTCCGGCACCTCGCCGCCCGCCGCCGGCTTGACCGACCTGTCGGGCGCCGGGTCGGGCCAGTAGGAGGGGCGCTCGCGGTGAGCGGAGGTGATGGCGGGAAGCGCGAGGGCTGCCGCGCCGACCAGCGCCACGGCGACGAGGCCGCGCCTGCCCCGCGAAACACCCCGCATACGTCCATATATCCGAGCCCGCTCTGCCGTCACCTCAGATCCCCTCTCCGGTTCCCGACACCCTGCCACGCGGCTAGGGCACCCGCGACGCTACTACAAAGCACCCGAGAGTCAAGCGCGGCATGCCGATTCCGGCCACGCCGGCCTCGGCAATTTCGGCACGGACGTGGCGCCACCGGCCTGCGTCAAGGACGATCGGGGCCGGTGCGAAGGGAGCAGCGCTGCGGGTCGGCGCGTCCTCTGGATCGAGGCCTATGTCAGTCGGTACCGGCCCCGGCCGATCTTCTTGATCTCGCCGGAGTCGACAAGCTTCTTCGCAAAGGCAGAAGTCCTCTTGCTGTCGATCCCCATCGCCCTCGCGATCTCGGACAGCTGGTAATCCGGGTTCTCCTTCAGCGTGGCCTTGAACTGAGCCTGCCGCTCACCCTTCTTCGCCCGAGGGCCGCGACGCCTGCGGGAGGATGAAGACCGGCGCCGCCGTTGACGAGGATCGGTGGCGCCCTCGAGACTGGCAAGGGCGCCGCGAATCTGCCTGCCCTCCACCTCAAGAGCGGCGAGACGCCCCTTCAACGTGGCCTTTGCCTGCTCCACTTCCTTGCTCACCTATTGATCACCCTTTCGGATCCGGTTTCAACTCTGTTAGAGCTTCTTGGCCTGGACTCTAACGACGATCTTGCCCCCGCCGTCTACAGGGGAGCACGCGTACGGGCCGTAGCGTACAGCCTTCGACGCCACCCCTTCTCGTTCGGAGCGGTAGTCATCGGCGGCTCGGACGGCCCGCCGCTCGCTGCCCTTTGGGCGGAAGGGGGAGCGACGGTCCACGTTGGATCCCGCCGGGGCAACAAACGGAAAGCAGGAGTCCGCTCTCCGGCACACGGTTGTACGGCGGGCATCGAGCGAGTAGGTTAAGACACTCCTGACGGAGAGGAGGACCGCATGATGTTGAACGCGCGAGCAATCCGCCGGCAGCCACTTGTTCTGGCGGCCGCGGCGGTGGCCGCGACCGTCGTGATGGCCTTCTCCGCTTTGGGGACGGCATCCGCCGGTCCGCCCGACTGCATCGTCATCGTCCAGGGTGAGGGAGCCACTCTCGAAGACGATTGCCGCGGCGACGGTCGACCACCCCCTGAGGTGACCGTGCATGGGAGGCAAGTCACTCCGACGCCGTAGCGGCCCGTAGGACGGCTTCGCGCGGGGGTGACCGTCGCCCTTGGTGCGACGCCCGTAGCAGACCCGCTTCCGCTCTGCGCGAAGAGCGGCACTGAGGGCGCCGAGTGTCGCTCCCCGTGGAGGGTGTCGCGCACGCGATCACCGTGGAGCGGGGCCCGGCGTCGAGGTCGCCGGCGGCAATCGTCATGCGGCCAACCTACGCCGCCACGGACGTGGCGAAAGCAACCGAGCAATGGAGCTAGTGGGACTCGAACCCACGACCTTTCGGCTGCCAGCCGAACGCTCTCCCAGCTGAGCTATAGCCCCGGGGAACTCTTGCTGAGTGGCCAGTTTAACGCGGCTATTTCGCCGCTACGGGGTTCGCTGATTCGGAGATAGCTGGAGCTCTGACCGTCGTCGAGTCCCGTGGTGGAGCCAGGCGGCCTCCTACCGACCCGCGACGCTACTCACCGGGGATGGAGTCCCCGAGGTCCAGAACGAGCTCGTCGGCGCCCGCACGGCGGACCTCGAACTCGAGCTCGGAGCGCTCCTCGAGCTCCCGCAGCAGCTCGGTCGGCTCGCCGAGATGCACCGACAGGGTTGCCCGGCCGCCCGAGAACCGCTTGATCGAGATCTCGGTGGCGGCTTCGATCTCCCTCACGGCATCCTCGATCCGGATCAACTGGGCAAAGTCCGCGAGCGGCCCGACGTCGATCCGCACCGAGCCGGCGAGCGTCGTGCCGGCGCGATTCCCCTCCGATCCGTTCCGCCCCAAAACGAACGGCCCCTCGATCTCGGCCGCGATATCGGACTGGCGCTGCACTCGCGGGGCAACGCGGCGGATCGGGACCTCGATCCCCTTGCTCGGCGCGGCGGGCCGGGCCGCGCCCGGCACCGCCGCCTGGAGTCGCGAACTGAGCTCAGCCGCATCGCTGAGGGCCGCGAGCCGTATTCGCGTCGCCTGCCCGCGCGCCTGAGCATGCAACTCCTCGACCCGGCGAGAAAGCGAGTCGACCAGCCCAAGCCCCTCCTCGCGCCCGGCGACGGCCTGCGCCAAATCCTCCCGGACTCCACGCAGCTCGCGCTCGCGATCGACCACCTGGACGGTGAGCCGATCGGCAACCGCCTCGAGCTCCCCGATCCGCGCACAGTGGACCCGGAGCTCGGTCATGCGCAGCTCAAGCTCGGCATCGCGCGCCGCGACCAGGGCGTCGACGTCGCGCCTTCGGTAGCCGAACAGGGCCCTCTTGATTGAGAGCTCGGCCAATTCAGGCGCAGGGTATGGGCGCGAACGGACGTGATCGCGGAGCAGGCGAGCTGCAGCAGTCACCGGCCGGGTGACGCGCCCGGCGCGCCGGACGTGCCCCCAGGCTCGAGGTCGAGCCTGGGTGCCTCACCCCAGAGCTGCTCGAGACGGTAGCGATCACGCATCTCGGGGACCAGTACGTGCAGTACGCAGTCGAGGTAGTCCATCAGGACCCAGCGCCCCTCCCGTGCTCCCTCGACCGAGACCGGCAACCGCCCGTCCGCCTTCTTCAACGTCTCGTAGACCGAGTCGTGGACTGCCCTCGCCTGGCGCTCGTTGCGCACCGAGCAGATGAGCAGGTAATCGGTGTAGCCGACGAGATCGCCGATCTCGAGCGCGACCAGATCGGTGGCCGCCTTCGCCTCGGCGAGCGCCGCGATCCTGCGGACCAGCGCGACCGATCCGGCTCGGGCAGCCTCCGTGGCGGCAGCCACAACTCCCGCGGTGGCTTCGGAGGCGGCCTCACTGCCGGCGGAGGCTCCGCCCCTGGGCCTGGCCTCACCTCCGGTCGGTCGCCCCGAACGCCCCGGCTCTTGAGCGCCGCCCGGCGTCATCCGCGGTAGAGGCCCTCGGCATCGATCAGCGCCGCGACCGGATCGGAGACCAGGGTGCCGATCTCCTCACCCCGCTGCACACGCTCCCGCACGGCCGTCGAGGAGACGTCGATCGGCGGCAGCTCGAAGCGCAGTACGAGATCGCCGGCGTCGATGCGTGCCAGCGCTTCCTCCTCCGCGCCGGGCGGTACGCCCGCGCGACACGCGATCCCAAGCGGAGCCAACTCCAGGATCCGCTCGGGCCGCTTCCAACGATCGAAGCCTGCGGCGGCGTCCGCGCCGAGGAGCAGGACCAGATCAACCCCGGGGTCGCGCTCCTTGAACGCCTCCAGGGTCAGGTAGGTGTAGCTCGGCGATTCGCTGCCGGCGGCCGCCTCGACCTCGTAGGGATCGACGTCGACGACCCCGGTGCCGAGCGTCGCCAGCGCGGTCATCTCCAAGCGCACGTCCGCTCCAGGGTCATCCTCGATCTCCCGGTGCGGAGCCCGTCCCATCGGAACCAACAGCACCTCGGACAGCCTCAGCTGGGTCAGCGCCGCCTGGGCGAGTCCGAGATGACCGATGTGCGGCGGGTTGAACGCTCCGCCGAGGACGCCGATCACCGGCCGGAGGCCGTCGACGCGATGGCCGGCGTTGCCCGAACGACTGCCCCTACCCCCGAACCTGCCCGGTACCGCGTCCGACGTACTTGGTCGTCGTCAGCTCCCGGAGGCCGATCGGCCCGCGCGCATGAAACTTCTGGGTCGAGTTGCCGATCTCGGCGCCCATCCCGAACTCGAAGCCATCGGTGAATCGGGTCGAGGCGTTGATGTATGCACACGCCGAGTCGACGCCCGCGGCGAACCGCTCCCCGACCGCGGAGGAGCGGGTGACGATCGCATCGGAGTGACCGGTCCCGTGCCCGTTGACGTGCTCGATCGCTTCCTCGACCGAATCGACGACGGCGACCGCCATCTTCAGACCCAGGTACTCGGTGTCCCAGTCCTCCTCGCTCGCGACCCCGACCTCCACATCCCCGGCCGCACTCCGCGCACGCTGATCGCCGACCAGCTCGACGCCGGCCGCGCGCAGCTCGGAGAGGACGCCCGGCAAGAACTCGGTCGCCACCGCCGAGTCGACGAGCAGGGTCTCGGCCGCGTTACAGACCCCCGGCCGCTGAACCTTGGCGTTGTAGACGATCCGCCGTGCCATCTCGCGATCGGCGTCCTCGTGGACGTACACGTGGCAGTTGCCAGCGGCCGCGTAGATCACCGGCACGGTGGCGACGCTCTTGAGCGCCCTCTTGAGACCTGCGCCGCCGCGGGGGATGATCAGATCGACGCTTCCCTCCTGGGTCGCCAGCTCGGCGAGGTCGGAGTGGCCTCCGCCGACGACGAGCTCGACCGAGCCGTCGGGGAGCCCCGCGTCGGCAACCGCCTCCTGCACGAGCGCCGCCAGGGCCGCGTTGGAGCGCTCCGCGGAGCTCGACCCGCGAAGAACCACCGCGTTGCCGCTCTTGAGACACAGCGCCGCCGAGTCGACGGTCACGTTCGGGCGCGCCTCGTAGACCACCGCCACGACGCCGAGCGGTACCCGCTGCTTCGTCAACTCGATACCGCTCTCGAGGGTCTCAACCGAGAGAACCTCACCGACGGGATCTGGGAGCGCCGCGATCTCGAGCACGCCCTCGGCCATCGCGTCGATCCGACCCGGGCCGAGGCTCAGCCGGTCGACTAGGGCCGGCTCGAGCCCCGACTCGAGCGCCGCGTCGACATCGCCTTGGTTCGCCTCGAGGATCTCGCCGCTTCGGTCACGGAGCGAGTCCGCAAGTCGGCACAGCGCGGCGTCCTTCTCGGCAGTCGCGGCCGTCGCAAGCGCATGTGAGGCATCGCTGGCGCGGGCACAGGCCTCGGCGACCGTTGTCTCCCGTACGGCGATGGGTGAAGGGTAGCCGGCGCCGGCTCCCTACTTCTCCGCGCCGCGGTGAGG
>SDBV01009640.1_pt1 | contig 12796 bp, 9 predicted proteins | sample 2277081 | NCBI WGS metagenome assembly SDBV01 (sample SAMN10402039, study PRJNA504765) | marine sediment metagenome | isolation source: marine sediment core GS10_PC15, 223 cmbsf | place: Arctic Ocean: Southern Knipovich Ridge | collected 2010
CAGGATCTTCTACAGCATCGTGATCCCGGTCTCGGTACCGGCCATTGCGTCCATATCGCTGTTCTACGCGCTCTTCTACTGGAACGACTGGTGGCACGCGCTGCTGTTCGTCGAGAGGGCGGATCTGTTTCCGCTGCAGTACCAGCTGTTCAAGATCGTGTCCGAGGTCGAATTCCAGGTCAGCGCGGAGGACACGGAGTCCCTCGGTATGGGATTGACGTTCCCCGTTGAAACGACCAAACTGGCCGCGACCGTGGTAACCATCGGACCTATTTTCATCCTGTATCCCTTCGTGCAGAGGTACTTCGTCAAGGGAATGCTGCTGGGTTCCATCAAGGGATAGGGGGCGAGGAGGTTGCCTATGCCCTGATTTGCCGGCAGGCTTCGCTTATCAATATAACACTCGAAAGGAGCAAGAAATGAAAAGGATTGTATGGATAACACTGGCACTTCTGTTTGTTGTCTGCTTTGTCCAGCCCGCGTTCAGCGCGGGCAAATCAGAAGCCGCGGGGGAGCTGACAAAGGTCACCTACATCTACCGTGGCCAGAGCACTGAAGAGCAGAAGACGTATCGCGAGGAAGACCTGGCCCCCGTGCTGGCAAAAGACCTGGGCATACGCCTCGAGATGATCGACCTCCCGAGCGGCAAGTACTTCGAGAAGCTGTTTCTGATGCTGGCCAGCGCGGAGCCGGTGGACTGGTTCTGGGCCCACACCGGCAAGATGGAGTCCCTGGTGAACAAGGATTTTCTGCTGCCGCTCAATGACCTGCTGGAAAAGTACGGCCAGGACGTCTATCGTGTCGTCACGCGCAGAAACTTCAAGAAGTTCACCTTTGGCGGCAAGATCATGTCGATAGCCTCCCGCAACATGGTCATGCCCACGCCCAACCAGTACCTGGCCTACCGCGCCGACCTGCGCGAGGCCGTGGGCATCACCAAGCCTCTGTCGAGCCTGGAAGAGGTCGAGACTTATCTCGAGAAAGTCGAGGCCAAGTTCCCCGGCCAGGCCCGGTGGATTACGGACCTCAATGACATAATGATCACGGCCCGGGCCTGGGACCCGCACGCGACGATGCTTCAGCAGGAAAGATTGATGAGCCCCATCTACGTCAAGCAGGACGAGGACAACGACAAGATCCACAGCACCTTTCACTCGGAGCTGTTCAAGAACCACTGCAAGTGGATGGAGAAACTCAACAAGAGGGGCTTCATCCACGAAGACACGTTGAGCAACAACATAGGGGTTGTGCAGGGGTTCTCAACGGGCATTTCGGTCTTCCGGCGCGGTGCCGGAGGCAACCGGGCCTACGAGCAGCTGCCGGCGCTCGTGAAGAACTTCCCCGACGCCTGGATCGAAGACGAGATCCTGTACCCGGACCAGCCGAAGTACATCAGCGGCACCGCCGGCGCGTCGTGGTGCGTCTACGCCCTGGCCCCCGAGCCGGAGGCCGCCGTGCGCATGATAAACTGGCTGTATGCCGGCCAGGAGAACAACGACCTGTGGACCTGGGGAGTCGATGGTAAGCACTACACGCCCAACGAGAACGGGACGGTCAAAATGCTCAGCGACAGGCCGATGAACATGACGTGGCAGACCCAGGTCACGGACTACTTCCGTTTCCCGGATTTCCTGAAACCTGAGATCCTGGAGCGGATCAAGACCAGGCACATCGGCGCCGAGTACTCCAAGGCTTACAACTGGGCCTACCAGCTGACCGACATCGAAACAGAGTACTCGATCCTGCAGCAGATCAACCTGGAGAACGTGATGCCGATGGCGTCCGGGTTCGTCTCGTACGAGGAGGGCTGGCCCGTGCTCGAAAGGCGGCTCAGGGACGAGTGCGACTTCGACAAGATCCTGGCCGACTTCCAGAAGCAGTTCAGCAAGTTCTACGCCGAGAACAAGTAAAGCAGGCGTTGACTTGCGGACGCTGCGCCGCTGCAGGGCGTCCGCGCGGACCGGACGTGGACCACGGGCGGGGCGGCCTACACTGTAACGGGCGGCCTAGACTGTAACCGGACTCGGGCCGCAACGGGAGTCCGGACGAGAGATTCCGGGGGAGGCCTCACAAACAATGCGGCCGTGCCCCCGGCATCTCGTTTTGTGGGACGCCCGCGGCTCCTGGCCCAGCCCCTGACAGTCCCCCGGCCGCGTTGCGAAGCAAAGCAGGGTCGGCTCATCTGCTCATCTTTTTCCCGGGTCTGTGCCTCGCGCACGCCTCCCGGGGTTTCTACCAAAATCCAAACACCATATTTTACAGAGGCGGGCATGAAAAACAAGCAGCATTACAGGGGCATATTCACCATTCCATCGACGCCCTTTCGCGAGGACGGGCAGATCGATGTTTCCAGTTTCAGGCGTACGGTCGATTTTTGTATCGAGTGCGGGGCTCACGGCCTGGTTTACCCCGTAAACGCGAGTGAGTTCACCTGCCTTAGCGACGCGGAGCGCTGTCAACTCTCGGAGGTCCTGGTCGAGCAAAACGCCGGGCGGCTGCCGGCCGTTATCGGCGTGGCCGGGCTGACAGCGGAGTGCGCGGCCGGGTTCGCCGCCCACGCCGCGGACATAGGGGCAGACGGGGTGATTGCCATGCCCCCGTACATAAAAAGGCAGCCCCTCTCGCCTGAGCTGATCTTTGACTACTATCACAGGATCGCGGAAGCGGCAAATTTGCCCGTTTTTATCCAGAACTACAGTCCTCCCGTGGGCACCGATATGTCGGCCGAGTTCCTGCTGAAACTCTGCCGCGATATCGACCTTGTGGCCTATATCAAGGAAGAAACCGTCCCGAGCACGATCAAGCTGACCGAGATCGTCAAGGGCAACGATGGCGCGGTCAAAGGGTTTTTCGGCGGCGCCGGCGGACGTTATCTGATCGAAGAGCACAGGCGGGGCTCGGACGGCAACATGCCCGGCTGTCATGTAACCGATGTGGTCGTGGCTTTATGGGACGCGCTCGAAGCGGGGGACGATAGTAGAGCCATGCATATATACAAGGAGATGGCGCCGCTTTTCTTCTTCGAGCACCAGCTCAAGGGCTGTTACAAGGAGGTGCTCTACCGGCGCGGCGTCATAGAATGCCCTCTCACGCGGAACGGGAAGATGCCTCTGGATGAGATATCTTCGCGGTACCTGGATGAGATACTGAAAGCATTGGCCCCGCTTATGACGTGGGGAAAATGACTCCGGCTAAGCAACGCAATACGATTACAGGATCAAGCTCAGTGGTTGGAGATTCGGGAGTTGTGATATGAAGATAACCGAGATCAAGACCTTCGTGGTCGGTAATGCCTGGAAGAACTGGATCTTTCTGAAAGTCTTCACCGATGAAGGCATCAGCGGTCTGGGAGAGGCTACAGGAGGGCTGGCCACCAAACCGAATCTAGGCGATGTACAAGAGCTGACGCGATTTGTGGTCGGGGAGGATCCCCTCGAACCCGGCAGGCTGTGGGACAAGATGCTGAAGGGGCGCTTTCTGCGGTCCACGGTGGCCATGGGCGGTATAGAGATTGCCTGCTGGGACATCCTGGGCAAGAGTCTCGGCGTTCCCGTCTGGCAACTCTTCGGCGGGAAGCACAGAGATCGGCTGCGGGTCTATGCCAACGGCTGGTACAAAGGTCCGCGGGATCCCGCCTTTTTCGCTGAAAGAGCGGCCGAGCTGGTAGACAGGGGTTACACCGCCCTCAAGTTCGATCCCTTTGGCAGCGCTTACCTGCGCATGACCCTGGCCGACGAGAAGATTGCGCTCGCTATCGTAGGGGCCGTCAGAGGGGCGGTCGGCCCGGGTGTCGACATTCTCATCGAGGGGCATGACCGGTTCAACGTCCCGTATGCGATAAGGATGGCAAAATTGCTGGAAGAGTTCGAGCCCATGCTTTTTGAGACCCCGGTCTACTCTCTGGATATTGCCTCGACGTTGGAAGTGGCGCGGTCTACCGGAGTTCCTATTGCTCTAGGTGAGAGGTTCGATCGGGTACGGGATTTCGGTGACCTGCTCTCTTCGCGGCTGATCGGCTTCGTACAGCCTGAAGTTTTACATCTGGGCCTTGGCAACTTAAGGACCGTGTGCGGCATGTGCGAGGCTTACGACGCCCTGGTCGCCTGCCACCAGGCGCAAAGCCCCTTCTGCACCGCCATAAATGCCCACATGCACGCTTCGATACCCAATTTCCTGATCCAGGAAAACTTCGACGACAGTTTCGAACCCTGGACGTGGGGCCTTCTGAGCGGTGTCCCGCGAGTTAGCGCGGGATACATCGAAGTTCCCGCAGCACCGGGTTTTGGCGTGGAGCTCAACGAGAAAGAGGCTGCCAGGCATCCCTACGGCGAACAGAATTTCCTGCGTTTGTTCGAGCAGGGTTGGGAGACCCGCCGGCCAGGGTAGTCGCGTCCAGCGGCTCATATTCCGATCTGAACGGACACTCGCACGCGTCATGAAAAACCGGACACACCCATCACGCCTGTTCGATCGGGAACACTTGTCAACCTCCGCTGCCTTGCTTTATCATACCCCTATGTCTGACAATTCCACCGCGGCAGGCGGCCTCGAGGAAAAAGCGTACAGCCGGCTCGTCGATATGGCCCTCGAAGAGGACCTCGACAAAAGGGGCGACGTTACTTCGGCGGCCGTGCTCTCCGACGAGAGGGGCAGCGCCCGGCTGATCAGCAAGGATACAGGCGTCTTGGCGGGCGCCGCGGTTTTCCTCTACGTGCACCGGCGCATAGACCGGGATACGGAGGTGAGCTTTCATTTCGAAGACGGCCAGCAACTCGAGCCGGGTGTCGAGGTCGCACGACTCAGCGGCCGGGCCGGGTCTCTCCTGGCGGCCGAACGGGTAGCGCTCAATTTTTTGTGCTTCCTTTCCGGCATCGCCACGTCTGCCAGGCGGTTCGTGGACGAACCCGGGCGACACGGGCCGGCACAAATTCTCGACACGCGCAAGACGCTGCCGGGATACAGGGTCCTTTCCAAATACGCCGTGCGCATGGGCGGCGCCCGGAATCACAGGATGGGGCTCCACGACATGATCCTCATCAAGGACAACCATATCGACATGGCCGGGTCGGTAACCCGTGCCGTGCGCCGGGCCAGGGACAGATGGGGCGGGGAATTCAAGATCGAGGTGGAGTGCCGGAACCAGGGTGAAGTGGAACAGGCGCTGCGCGAGGGCGTCGACATCATCATGCTCGACAACATGAGCTTGCAGGAAATCGAGACGGCGACAGCCAGGGCCAGGAACAAGGTCAAGGTCGAGGTGTCGGGCAATGTGAGCCTCGAGCGGATCGGCGAGTTGAGCGCTGTCGGTGTGGACTACATCTCCATCGGCCGCATTACCCATTCGGTCAGGAGCTTCGACTTCTCTCTCATGGCTCGGATTTGAAAATACCCGGCACCCGGCCGCCTGTAGGCCTGCCTACGGGTCGCGGGCCGTGCGGGTGCGGGCGATCGAGGGCAAAACCAAAGGGCAGGAGGGGCCTCAAAACTTGAACACCGCAAGAGAGTACGATCTGCTTGTAATCGGCAGCGGCATCGGGGGCTTGAGCACGGCCATTTCCGCGGCGGAAAGCGGCTTGACGGTGGCGGTCATAACCAAAGAGCCCGACTTTTTCGAATCCAACACCCGCTACGCACAGGGCGGTATCGTGGGTACGGCGGAGGGCGATTCCCCCGAGCTCCTGGAAAAGGATATCCTCTACGCCGGCAGCGACATCAATTTCCGCGATGCTGTGCGGCTGCTGGCCCGCGAGGGCCCCGGCCTGACGCGCACGTTTCTGACCGACAAAATAGGGGTAAGCTTTTCCCTGGATGCCGACGGCAGGCCCGACCTCACCCGCGAAGCGGCGCACTCCATCAGACGCATCTATCACGCGCAAGACAAAACTGGGGAGGCCATTCAAAACGCCCTGGTTCGATACGTCGCCAAGCTCGACAACGTCGAAGCCTGTTGCTCCCACACGGTCGTCGAGTTGATAACCAACACCCACAATGCCAGTGACCCCCAGCAGATCTACCAGCCCAAGAAGGTGATCGGTGCTTACGTGTTGGACGCGAGGGCGGGCAGGGTTACGGTTTTTTTCGCACCCCGAGTGGTGCTGGCGACCGGAGGCGTGGGGAATCTGTTTCTGCACACATCCAACCCATCGGGCGCTACAGGCGACGGCATAGCCATGGCTTACCGCATCGGCGCCGAAGTCATCCACGCCGAGTATATTCAATTCCACCCCACCATTCTTTACCACCGGGACCGCAAACGCTTCCTGATCTCGGAGTCGCTGCGGGGAGAAGGCGCCCGCCTCATGAACGCCGCCGGAGAGTACTTCATGGAGAAGTATAACCCGGAGCGAAAAGACCTGGCGCCGCGGGATGAAGTAGCCCGGGCTATTTACAGAGAAATGGACCGGGACGAGGCGGAATACGTCCGACTCGACGCACGCGACCTCAAGGGGCTTTCCGTCGAGAAACGCTTCCCCGGCATCTACCAGACATGTCTCGGGTTGGGCATCGACATAGCTCGCGAACCGATCCCGGTGGTCCCGGCGGCCCACTATTTCTGCGGGGGCATCAAGGTGGACCTGTCTGGGGCGACGTCCATTGCGGGCCTATACGCCGTGGGCGAAAGCGCCTGCACCGGCGTGCACGGGGCCAATCGGCTGGCTTCGGTTTCGCTCCTGGAAGGACTGATGTGGGGGTTGCGGTGCGCCGGCGCCGCTTCCGGCCGGTCAGAGCACGTCTCTCCCCGACTGAAACGTCAGATACCGGATTGGGTCTACCCCAAGGCGGAAGAGGAGTTCGACAGCATCCTCGTGCATCAGGACCTCACAGCCATACGCTCCACCATGTGGAACTATGCGGGAATCATAAGGAGCCGCAGAAGCCTGCTGCGGGCACTGGCCGACCTTAATTACCTTAGCCACCGGATCGAGCAGTTCTACAGGCAAGCCAAGCTGACCAGAAGGATCATCGAGCTGAGAAACAGCGTGCTGACGGCCAGCTTGATCGTACGCGCGGCCCTGGCAAACTCGCGGTCTACGGGCTGCCACTACATAGAGTAGAGCGCTCCCGCGGGTCGGCTGGTGCCCGCTCACACGGCGACATCGGACAGCAGGAAAAGCGAAAACGCGTCCCATGTCCGAAGAAGCGCCGTCAGGCCCCGAATTTCTTGAGCTTTCCGGCGTAGGAGAGAGCCAGGCGCATCAAATGGTTGCCCGGGATTCCGACGCCGCCCCACAACCCGTTCGCACAGGCTCTCTCGCCGAACACTGCCACATCATCTGGCCTGGATTGCTCGGCGTTTACCAGGAAAGGGACGGAATGCCCGGAGTGGGCCGCGCATACAGCCGGCGTGGAATGGTCGCCGGTAACAATCAGAACATCGGGCTTCAGAGCGAGTATGTCGGGCACAAAGGCGTCGCCCTTCTCTATCTCCGCCACCTTGGCATCAAAATCACCGTCCTCGCCCCTGGAGTCCGGGTACTTGTGATGGACGAAGAAAAAATCGTAGCGCCCCCAGCAATCCCTCAGGGCTTCTCCCTGATCCTCGAAACCGTGCAGGCCCTCGATTACGTCCATGCCGACTAACCGGCTCACCCCTTTGTAGTCGGGATACACCGCGAGAGCGATGGCAGACAGGCCGAAAATCTCCTTCATGGACGGCATATAGGGCAGCTCGGCGAAGCCCCGCATGAGAATGGTATTGGCCGGCTTCTGATCCGCCAGGATGCGGTTGGCCTGCTCGATGAAGGAGGCCGCTACGCCGACCATTTTCTCGCCCATCGCCGAGGTAGCCTTGGGATCGAGGAGTTTTACGCCCGTTTCCTGGGGATCCGTGTCGGCCACGTCGTCTGAGAGATCGGTGCCTCTGAAAACGGCCACTGCGCGATGATCCTTGACCGGTTTGACGAATACTTCAATGTCGGGGATATCGACGCCTTTGAGAAGGCCGCACAGCTCGGCGCATTTCTCGGTCGGAATCCGGCCGGCCCTGCGATCGGTAATGAGACCGGCCTCGTCCCGCGTGGCAAAATTGAGCCTGGCCGCGACGTCGCCGGCCTTCATGGGAAATGCGATACCCATGGCCGCTACCACACCGCGCCCGATGGCATAATCGAAGGGATTGTAGCCGAAAAGAGCCAGGTGGGCCGGCGCCGAGCCGGGAGTAATGCCCAGGCCGAGGGGATGATGAAGCCCGCATTCCGACTCCGCGGCGAGCGCATCGAGATTGGGTGTGTTGGCAGCTTCGAGCTCGGTTTGGCCGCCCTTTTCCCTGGGCAGCCCTCCCAGGCCATCCAGAACGAAGAGCACGATCTTCTTTCCGTTGGTCGTGGCTAATTCTCGCATTACTTCCATGGCGTTACTCCTTGCGCACTTCTTCTCACCAAGTTATCTATTATGGCGAGAACTGGTCAAGTCAACTGATATCGGTGAAGGCGCTCCGGTCGCTCAAATTGACGCGCTACCGATATTGTGATATCCTTTGAGGACTAATGAGCAGCGAGAACAAACTCGTTATAGTGAAAAAACACTTTGCATCGAACACGACGCTGTGTCGAGCGGGAGAGATTTGCCAGGATATCTTCCTGCTGATCCAGGGCACGGTGCAGGTCACGCTAGGTGACGAAATCGTGCAGGTCATAGACAGGAAGGGGAGCTTCGTGGGAGAGCTCGCGCCGCTGCTCAATCAGCCCAGCTCGACAACCATCAGCACGGCCACGGATTGCGAATGCATCGTAATCCCCAATCGCTACCTGCGAGACCTCATCGTACAGGATCCCAAGGAAGACATATCCCTGCTCGGCGTGCTGGCCGAACGCCTCTTGCGCAATGCCAGTTTTCTGCCCGATATCGAGCTCGAGCTGGACGGTACCGTACTGGGTGAAGCGAGCGAGAAAGCCGCCCCGCCGACTCTTGACAGAAAGCTCATCCTCATCGAAGCCCAGGACAAGTACCGGGATCACCTGGAATACCACTTCAGGCCTCTAGGCTTCGAGGTTGTACCGCGCAATGACCCCGGCGAGGTTATCAACCAACTGAACGACCTGGGCGCGGATTTGATTGTTTACAACTGCGTCGATTTTCCGCGGCACTGGAAGCCCATGCTGAAACTGCTGCGGGAAACGAAAAATATCGAAGAAGTCATCTTCATCCTGATTACGGACAGTTCCTTCGACTTCGATGAAGCGGCAAAAGCCGCCTATTTGAAAATCAACGGCATCATCCCCGAAAACTTGCTCGACAAAGGTGTCATGTTCCAGCTCAATGACGTCATCAGGCGCTACAAGAGCCTGGTGGACAAACGCAAATTCAACCGCATGGTGCCCAAGAGTTACGAGCAATTCCGGCTGCTCTTCACTCACCCCACACACAACTTCCTGGTAACGGGCGTCATCTCCGACGTGTCGCTCGAAGGCGCCAACTTCATTCCCAAGGACTCGTCCCTGATCGCGGATCTGGAAATGGACTGTCGCATTCCGAGCTGCTCTTTCCGCATTGGCGACGACATCATTACCGTCGACTGTCGCGTTACCCGCAATACGAGAGAGATGGGGTTGGAGTTCGTCTCCTTCGAGGGGGATGGGCACCAGATACTCTTCAAGTATCTGATGGAGCGGCCGGAGCGAGGCATGCGGGATTTCATAGAAAAGCACCCTTAACCATCGCCCTCACTCAACCGAAAATGTTAATACAATGGATTGGATTGCGCTGGCCAACGAGCCTTCCCGAGTTTACGACCTGGACGTCAATGGCATCAGGAACTGCCTGGGACAGATGCGAGAGTGCTTTGAGTCCCACTTCGATCAGAACTGGCTGCTTTTGCTCATGGATGAGCTTCCTCTCAACTCCAGAGACATGCCGGAAATCCGCGAACTGCTCGAGCAGGCCACCTCGACGCAGTACGACTTGAGCGACCTGAAAGCCCGCATTCCACTCGTGGACAACTTCATCAAGCAGCTGGTACGATACCTCCTACCCGGCTTGAGAGAAAAGCTCGGCATCTCCAGGCTGCTTCCCATCAGACGCATACGGGACAAACGCCAGCTGCTCTTGAGGGAGTTCATCGCTTATACCTTCCCGACCAACCTGGCGAGACTCTCCCATCTCACGCGCAAGCTGAAGAGTTTTTACCCGGACGACGAATTGCCCTGACCCGTTCGCGTCTCTGTCGAACGGCCGACCGAGAGCACCGGCTCGATATCAGAAAGGGGCCTTCGCGTCCCTGTCGAACGGCCATTGAAACTTCCGGACCAAAAGCATAAACTCGAGTCCATGTCAGCGAAGACAACCTCTTCCCGGAGGACGGCGTCACCGCGTGGAAATCAGGCAACTTCCGGCCGTGCTTCGCCAAGAAAAGCGGCCCCCAGAAAACCCGCGCCCAGAAAACCCGCGCCCAGAAAACCCGCGCCTAAAAAACCCACCCGGAAAAAAACGTCTATGCCGACAAAGAAGCCGGTAAAAAAACTGGAAAATCAACGAGCTGCCCCAAAATCGCCGGCGCGTCGCCGAAAAAGCGGTGCCGCCGCCGAAGAGGTTTCCTCGGACGTCTCTCGACCGCCCGCTATGACCGATATCGGCAAGCATCACCTGCTTATCGTGAAACTGATCGATCAGCTGGAAACCGTAATCCGGGGCAAGCGCCACGTGCTCGAGTACCTGCTTACCGGTCTTATAGCCGGCGGGCACATCCTGGTCGAGGATGTGCCCGGCCTGGGCAAGACGACCCTGGCCAAGACCCTGGCGCGCCTTATATCCTCGAACGGGAGAACAGGCGGGCTCGAATTCAAGCGCATTCAGTTCACTCCCGACCTTCTTCCCTATGACATTACGGGGGTTGATATCTACAACCCGGAGAGTCACAAATTCCGTTTCGTGCCGGGACCCGTCTTTGCCAACATCGTGCTTGCAGACGAGATCAACCGTACGACGCCGAAGGTGCAGTCCGCCCTTTTGGAGGTGATGGCCGAAAACCAGGTTACAGTGGGCAACAAGACCCACAAAATGGAGCCTTTATTCTTCGTTATCGCGACTCAGAACCCCGTGGAAACAGAGGGGACCTACCCGCTTCCCATCTCTCAGATCGACAGGTTCATGATGAAAATCAGGATCGGCTATCCCGACGAAGAAATCGAAATGGGCATCGTCAGGGACGATCCGGCCTTTCGCGTTCTGCCCAAAATCAAGCCGGTATGCAGCAAGGCGGATGTGCTCGACGCCAGATCGCAGAGCGAAAAGATCTTTTGTGATGAGCGCCTCATCCGGACCGCGGTCTCTCTCGCCGCCGCGACCCGCAAGCACCGCGGTATCGAGCTCGGCGCCTCGCCGAGAGGCAGCCTCATGTTGATCAAGGCAGCCCGCGCTTACGCATTGGTAAAGGGAAGGTCCTACGTAATCGATCAGGATATCGTCGATTTGGCGCCGCTGGTCATAGCCCACAGACTCAGAATCAGGGACATCAGGTTGGACCCTGACAACCTGGTAAGGAAGGTAACCCTTGCGGAGCTCGCCAAGATCTCCTACTGATATCCCGACCGCCGTTTCCCGGACTGAATTGCCGTCTCCTCCGCCCGCAAAGCCGGCGGAGACGGAGGACACCGAAGCGCCGGCCATACCGCCCGCGATGGCGCCTCTCTTTCCACTAACCCGACGCGGTCTGCTCTTTTTCATCGCTGCGGTCCTGATGGTCGCTCTCGGATTCGTCAGAAAGGACCTGGCCGCTCTCTTCTGGGGATCGAGTTTTCTGCTCTTTCTGGCCTACACCATTGTCGGCAACACCATCCATCGCATGGTCTTGAGGCGCAGGGTGGACGCGGAGGCGCTGCAATTGAAGCTTCCCGCCAGGGGCGTATTTCCAGGCGACACGGTGGAAGCCGAAATAACGGCAAAGCTGCCCGCTCCGCGCGTACCCGGGTTCTCGCATTACTTTCTGACCGCACTGACCTGGCGAGAACGGAGCCCATTGACGCTGAAACGATCCCTCGATGCCGGCGACAGCCGAAAAACCATCGTTTTCAAGCCGACAGAAAGGGGCCAGTACCGCTCGCGGACCGCTTATCTGGTGGTACAGGACTATTTCGGCTTCACCAGCGGGTGGCTGTCAACGCCTGTGGACGAGACGCTGTTCGTCTATCCAGGTCAGATGCCGGCGGAAGAACTGCGACTCAGGATGGAGGGCGGAGATGCCAGGCGGCAGCTGGAAAAGAAACAGGAAACCAATGAGCTGCTCGAGATACGCAAGTACTTTCCAGGAGACGATGTCCGCAAACTGAACTGGAAAGTGTTCGCCCATGTCGGTGAGCTCTTCATCCGCAGGAGGGAAGATGCTCCTCCCCCGTCCTCCAACCTGCTGTTCGTGTTCGACAGCGGCCGGCCGGGCTCACTCCCGGGCTGCGTAGCGCCGGCCTATATGGACCTCCTGGTCGAGCTGGCCTGCGCCGTCATATTGCTCGTGCTGAGACAGAACGCCTCCGTCATGTTTACTTCCCAGGAACCGGGCACGATCGTCAACCTGGAAAAGGAAAAACGCCACGAGCTGCTGGCCCTCATGTCGTCGATCTGGTGGACCGGCGGCAGTGCAATACCGGTTCTGCCGGAACGCGAGAACCTCGTCGTTGTGCTCTTTTCCAGCCCCGGGTCACCGTGCCTGCCTTCGATCGTGGACGCGATCAAGCGCAAGAAATGGAAAACGACTCTCATATTCAGAGCGTTGGATTTTTTTGAATCGGGACGGGAGAGGGATGAGCGCCTTTCCCTGAAGCGGCTCCTGTTCGTAGGCGGGCCGCGCCAAAAACCCGGGTTCCCT
>SDBV01009641.1_pt1 | contig 12795 bp, 10 predicted proteins | sample 2277081 | NCBI WGS metagenome assembly SDBV01 (sample SAMN10402039, study PRJNA504765) | marine sediment metagenome | isolation source: marine sediment core GS10_PC15, 223 cmbsf | place: Arctic Ocean: Southern Knipovich Ridge | collected 2010
ACCGCGGCATTGCATTGTGCAATGTATGCTATCGATATTGGACCCGGGGACGAAGTCATCGTTCCTGCAATGACCTTTGCGGCCACAGCCAATTGTGTGGTCTACCAGGGCGGCACGCCGGTTTTTGTCGATGTCGATCCCGACACTCTTCTGATTGACACTGAAAAAGTCGAATCGGCAGTTTCGGATCGCACCAAGGCTATCATCGCCGTCGATTATGCCGGTCAACCTGCCGATTATATTGAGTTGATCAACATAGCAAAAAAGCATGGATTGTACCTGGTCGATGATGCTTGCCATGCGCTTGGGGCCGAATATCGTGGGCGGCGTTTGGGGTCCCTTGCCGATGTCACGATTTTCAGTTTTCATCCTGTAAAGCACATCACCACCGGCGAGGGCGGCATGGCGGTGACAAACAATTCAGACCTTGTAGACAGGATGCGGCACTTTCGGAACCACGGGATTTCCACGGATTTCAGGGAGAGAGAGGCAAAAGAGTCCTGGCATTATGAGATGGTGGATCTAGGGTTCAACTATCGCATCACCGACATCCAGTGTGCGCTGGGAATATCTCAACTGAAGAATTTGCCGCGATTCCTCGAATGTCGATGTGAAATCGCCGCACTTTACGACGAATCCCTTGCAGACCTTTCCAACATTGAACCGATTGGGCTTCGAGAGGATGTGCTTTCATCGAAAAACACGATCTTGTGTAATCATACTAGTACTACATCCTCTGTGCCAAACGCTTTGCGCCATGCGCTATGCGCTATTCCCTCGCGTCACGCTTGGCACTTGTATGTCATAAAGCTGTCAGAAACGTTATCCAGAGCTAAAGTCTTTTCTGAAATGCGAAAAGCCGGCATCGGTGTCAATGTCCATTACATCCCGGTCCATTTACATCCCTTTTATAGGATCCGATTTGAAACAGCTACAGGGCTTTGCCCGGTTGCGGAAGAGGCATATGAACGTATTCTGTCTCTGCCGATCTGGCCTGGTATGAGCGGTGAAAACGTCCGGACGGTATTTGAAGCATTGAAAAAAGCGACCGAAAAAGCATGAAATCAGCAACGGCATCCGTATACGTTCATGGAACAAAGAACCGGTCTGTATCAGACAAACGGGCTCTCGTGTTTCTGCTGAGAAAATATGCGAAGCCGTATGGAAAAGAGATTGCGTTTCTAGTCGTGCTAAGTGTGGTTGCAGCGTTCATGCTTCCAATGACCGCTCTGGTTCTGGCGCCGGCCCTTCACGTCATCACCGTTTCTTCCACGCACCCCGCGGAGAGACTGTCTGAATTGTCCCTCAACAATATCGGACCCACATTGATGTCCATTTTAGGCATGGATGCTTCAAACTCCTGGAACATCATCATCGTTGTAACGGTGGCCTATGTATTGACGTCCATCATCTATTCCGTGATGAATTTCGGGGCCTACATTATGGCCATGCATATACGGACCCATATGGCCCGAAACGTCACTGTCGACTTGCACCGCCATATTCTTACCCTACCGATATCGTTTTTTCAAAAACAAAAAACCGGCGATCTGATCACCCGGTTTACAGAGGATGCCAGGGGCACGTCGTATGCACTGGATTCCGTGGTTCGCGGCATTCTTCAGTCCGGAATCCAGATCGTTGTCAGTATCTTGATCCTTTTCAAAACGGAACCGATGCTTTCCATCGCAGCCATCGTTCTTGCATCCGGGCATTTCGGAATTACCCGCCTGCTTGGCAATCAGTTGAAATTGAGAATGTTGGCGCAAAATACGGCTTTGGGGAGGTTGAGTTCCGTACTTCAGGAAGCTCTGCTGTCCATCCGGGTCATCAAGTCTTTTGCAGCTGAAAAATTTGAAATGGCACGCTTCCGTGTTGAAGCCGACAACCACAAACGATGGATGATGCGTTTTGTTTTCACCAAACACATCGAAGAACCGTTGCGTTTTATTGCCGATGCCATGGCGATCTCCCTTATTTTATTGCTGACTTTTCAAGCCATGCGGGCAGGCCGTCTTTCCCTGGAAGGTTTCGGGCTCTTTATCATTCTGGCCCGACAGGTAATCGGGCCGATTTCCATGCTGTCTACCCATGCGTTGGCAGCGTCGGGAATGTTGGGTTCGGCCCGAAGGGTTATGGATATATTTAACACCCGAAATTCACTTTCGGACGGAGAAATTATTGCGCAACCTCTCCAAAATGAGCTTGAACTGAAGAATATTTATTTCAGTTATGGCGATAATATGGATGTTCTAAAAGGTGTTAACTTTCGGATAAACAAAGGAGAAACCATTGCCTTTGTCGGACCGAGCGGGGGTGGAAAATCCACACTTGTCGATATCATTCTTCGGCTGTATGACCCGGTATCCGGCAGTGTGGTCATGGATGGGCTGGATATCCGGACACTCAAACAGGAAAGTTACCGAAAACTGTTCGGCGTGGTACCTCAAGAATGCCAGTTGTTCAACAGTACGGTTCGGGAAAATATTGTTTACGGACGTGAAAAAAACGAACAGCAGCTAATGCTTTCGATTGCCGTAGCCAATGCCGGTGAATTTATTGATTCCCTCCCCAAGGGATTAGAAACCGTTCTTGGCGAACGGGGTACACGTTTGTCCGGCGGTCAGCGACAGAGAATTGCTATTGCAAGGGCCCTTTATGGAAACCCTTCTATACTGATATTGGACGAAGCGACCAGTTCGTTGGACAACCAATCGGAACGTGTGGTTCAGAGCGCCATCGACAACGTTATTAAAGGGAGAACGGCTATAGTCATTGCTCACCGGTTATCGACAATACGAAACGCAGATCGAATTGTGGTCGTCAATGAGGGAAGAATTGAGGCTATAGGTACCCATAACGAAGCGCTATCCACAAGTGAAACATATAAAAAGCTGTATAAAGCACAGGATGAGACTCACTAACAGAGGTTAAAAAACAACTATGCTAAACGACAAGACGATACTGATCACAGGAGGGACAGGATCTTTCGGGAAAAAATGTACCGAAATCATTCTGAATGAATACAAACCCAAAAAATTGATCATATTTTCCAGGGATGAACTCAAACAGTATGAAATGTCACAAGTTTTCAATACCGACAAGTACCCTTGCATTCGCTACTTCATTGGAGATGTTCGTGACAAGGAAAGACTTCAGAGAGCTTTTCAAAATGTCGAGATCGTCATCCATGCGGCGGCCTTAAAGCAGGTGCCAACCGCAGAGTACAACCCGACAGAAGCCATCAAGACAAACATCTACGGCGCCCAGAACGTCATCAACGTAGCTGCCGATCGAAAAGTCGGCAAAGTAATCGCACTCAGCACAGACAAGGCGGCAAATCCAATCAATCTTTATGGTGCAACCAAGCTTTGCAGCGATAAGCTCTTTGTGGCGGCAAATGAATTTGTAGCCCAGGATGAATGCATTTTCAGTGTTGTCCGCTATGGTAACGTAATCGGCAGTAGGGGCAGCGTCATTCCATTTTTTTTGAAAAAATGCAAAGAAGGCATGTTGCCGATAACGGATCCCAGAATGACCCGTTTTTGGATCACTTTGGAAAAGGGGGTGCGGTTTGTTTTAAAATGTCTCGATCATATGGTCGGCGGGGAAATTTTCGTTCCGAAAATTCCGAGCATGAACCTAATGGATCTAGCTAAGGCCATTGCCCCGGAATGCAAAACAGAAATCATTGGGGTCCGGCCGGGTGAAAAGCTTCATGAGGTATTGGTTACGAGAGAAGATTCTCGTAGCACTCTCGAATTCAGCGATCATTATTTGATAAAGCCCCAGTTCTGTTTTTTCGATCTCCGATACACAAACAATCACGTCAAACCTGTTCCAGAGGACTTCGAGTACGCTTCCAACACAAATGTTTCATGGCTGACTGTTGAAGATTTGAAAACTATGATCGAGGAAAGCGTTTCCTCGGGTCGGTAATATCGACTTTTGAGATACATATCTTCTCCCTGATTGTTGAAACACCCGTTGGAAGATCCTAATTGGTCTTTAGTGATTCAACTTACTGAAAATACTGAAAACGCTTCGCCTGAGACAGATGTAGGGCGGCTCGTGCTCGGAACGGCCCAGCTGGGAATGACCTATGGCATTGCCAACCGGGCTGGACAGCCCAAGTCGTTGGATGCCTTCGACATCGTGCGGACAGCATGGGATTTCGGTATTCGCAACTTTGATACGGCTCAGGCATATGGCCAAAGCGAAAAAATGTTGGCTGATGCGCTAAAAAAGCTTGAAATTTCCAGCGACGCACGTGTCATCACAAAGATCGACCCAAGTGTGGATCTTCGGAATCCTGATGCGGTACGGCGTTCCCTGGAAAAGAGTGCATCATTGTTCGGTCCGGCGTTTTCCTGCGCGATGCTTCATCAAGAAGAAGCGATCGAGCTGTGGTCGGAGGGATTAGGTGAGGTTTTGAGGGATAGCCGTGACCAGGGGCTTTTCCGTTCTATTGGCGCATCGGTTTACGACCCAAGCTTTGCACGGATGGCCTTAGAAACCGAGGGAATTTCAATGGTGCAGGTGCCGGGCAATATTTTGGATAAGCGACACGAACATGCCGGAGTGATGCAATTGGCTCGAAGCTTGAAAAAGAGGATCATGATTCGCAGCATCTTCCTACAGGGAGCGCTGTTATTGCCGGTGCAGAATTTACCTGAACAAATTGTTTTTGCCAGTCCTTTTCTAGAAAAAGTCACTGAGAGGTGTCGGCGATGGAAAGTATCTGTGCGCGATGCGGCCCTTGGCTTCGTTAGGACTCGCTGGCCGGAAGGCATGGTCGTTTTCGGTGTAGAGCGACCGGAGCAGGTCAAGGAGAACGTGGTTTCCTGGAAAACGAATCTGCCTGCCGGGTTTCTAGAGGAATTGAATGACATGGACGGAGACGTTCCCTTGGACGTGGTCCGGCCGGATCTTTGGGACGATCCTCAGCCTCTGATCACTGGTTCCAGCGTTCGCCTGCGCCCGCTGAGGCCTTCGGATGCCGGAGGCGGCTACCTGAAATGGATGAACGATTCAGAGGTGACGCGCTTTTTGGAAAGCCGATTTCGCAGCTATACCCGTTCTGACCTTGAACAATACATCCTTTCCCAGCGTAGCGATCCATCCGTATCCTTTCTGGCAATCGAAGAGAACTCTTCCGGCCGTCACATCGGCAACCTGAAAATAGGCCCTTTAAATCCCCGACACGAAACGGCGGAAATCGGCATTTTAATCGGCGCCAAAGACTTCTTGGGAAGAGGATTTGCCACGGAAGCCATCGAACTGGCTGTCCGGTATGCCTTTACTAACTTTACCGTGCGAAAGCTTACGGCAGGTTGCTATGCCGAAAACAGGCAATCCGCGAGGATCTTTTTGAAAAACGGTTTCGTCCGGGAAGGGGTTAGAAGACAGCAGGTAATGGATGGGCACATCCCGTCCGATGTGATTCTCATGGGTCTTCTTCGCTCCGACTGGCAAAAAGCAACGGTATCACCATGATCACGGCTGTCGTGCAAGCCCGAATGAGTTCGACGCGCCTTCCTGGAAAGACGCTTGTCGACGTATGCGGTCGTCCCATGCTATCCCTTGTTTTGGACCGATTGTCCCGAAGCCGTCGTGTAAAACGGATCATTGTCGCGACTTCCGACGATGCCAGCGACTACCCTATTGCCGCGTTTTGCAGCACCCAGGGCACAGCCTGTTTCAGGGGGTCGCTGGAAGACGTACTGGACCGGTTCTACCGGGCGGCGCTTAAATCGAGCGCAACCGTTGTCGTACGCATAACCGCCGACTGCCCATTAGTAGACCCCGCTATTGTGGACACGGTCATCGGCCGGTTTTTTGTAGGCGACTGCGATTACGTGTCCAACGTCGATCCGCCCACCTTTCCCGACGGCTTTGACGTCGAAGTGTTCAGCATGGCCGCCCTGGAAATCGCTTGGCGGGAATCGACGAAACCGTCGGATAGGATGCACGTCACCACCTTTATTCGGGAAAATCCCGATCCCAACCGTTTTCGAAAGGCCAATGTCCGCAATTCCGAAGATTGGTCATCTTTAAGATTTACCGTCGACGAGCCAGCCGATTTGGAGCTGGTGCGACGTGCACTGGCCCATTTCGGCCACGATAGGTTTAGCATGGAAGAAGCTGTCCAATGGATTCTTGGAGATCCTGAAATGAGGGCACAAAACCATATGTTTGCCAGAAACGAAGGATACAAGGCGAGATCTTTTCGCCGAGGCAACCCGTGGAGCCCATGATGGGAAATACGAGTGATTTGTATCGCAGAGCCAAGAAAATTATTCCCGGAGGGACCCAGCTGCTTTCAAAACGCCCAGAACTGATGGCTCCGGAGCTGTGGCCAGCTTATTATTCGAAAGCCAGCGGTTGCGAAGTCTGGGATCTTGACGGCAACCGCTTTATCGACATGAGCTACAATGGCATTGGTGCGTGCATTCTCGGGGCCGCCGACCCGGACGTAAACGCCGCTGTCATTCGGGCGGTGCACAGCGGCAGCATGAGCACCCTGAACTGTCCCGAAGAGGTCGAGCTCGCAGAGTTGCTTTGCGAGCTGCATCCATGGGCGGAAATGGTCCGTTTCGCGCGCACGGGCGGCGAAGCGATGAGCATCGCCGTGCGTATCGCAAGGGCGGCAACGGGACGCGATATCATTGCATTTTGCGGCTACCACGGTTGGCATGATTGGTATCTTGCAGCAAATCTCGCTGAAGACAGTGCGCTGGACGGGCACCTGCTGCCAGGGCTGGAGCCCTGCGGTGTTCCCCGCGGACTGCGAGGTACCGCATTGCCGTTTCGATACAACCGGATCGAAGAGCTTTCGGCGATTGCTTCTACCGAAGGAGATCGGATCGCAGCCGTCGTCATGGAGCCCATTCGAGGAGAGTGGCCCCGAGAAGGCTTTCTTAAAGATGTTCATAAAATAGTCGACCGGCTGGACGCTGTCCTCGTGTTTGACGAAATAACGGCCGGATTCCGCCTGAACACTGGGGGATCACACCTCGTGCTGGGCGTCGATCCCGACATCGCAGTTTTTGGCAAAGCCATGGGAAACGGTTATCCCATCGGTGCCGTCATCGGGAAAAAAACCGTGATGGATGCGGCGCAACGCACCTTTATCAGCAGTACGTGTTGGACCGAAAAGATCGGACCCAGCGCTGCGTTGGCAACCATTCGGAAACACGGAAATCTTGACGCTGCCGAACACCTTGACCGGATCGGTAGGCGGGTTCAGAAGGGGTGGCGTAAGGCAGCAGAATCGGCCGGGGTGCCGCTGTCGGTCTCGGGTATCCCACCCTTGGGGCACTTCACCATCGGCAGTGAGCGGGCTCTGGCGGGCCGAACCTTTTTTACACAACAAATGCTGTCACGCGGGTATTTGGCAACGGATGCATTCTACGCAACCCTCGCCCATACCGAAGCGGTTGTCGACGAATATCTAGACAATACCCGAGGCGTCTTCACCGAATTGGCAGACGTCCTGTCAGACGATGATCGGATGCAGAATGCGCTGACAGGCCCGGTTGCTCAAGTAGGGTTTCAAAGACTTACATGAGCATTCTTGTCATTCGTGCGGATGCAAACATACAAATGGGTACAGGCCATTTGATGCGCTGCCTGGCTTTAGCGCAAGCGTGGCGATCGCAAGGTGGAAAAGTACTTTTTGTCACGGTTTGTTCCAGCGATGGTTTGCGTCGCCGTTTGTCCGACGAGGGCTTTCGAATTATTTCTTTGGTGAGTCCTCATCCCGATCCAGCAGATTGGGCTTTGACCTCGAAGGTCTTAACAGCACATCCGGGCTCTTGGGTAGTTCTCGATGGATACCATTTTGATCCTTCATATCAATTCCGGATCAAAGAGGCTGGCCATCGGCTGTTGGTCATTGACGATACGGCTCATCTGGAACATTACTATGCTGACGTGGTGCTGAACCAGAATATCTGTGCCGAACGTCTGCAATACTCGTGCGAGCCACACAGTCGTCTGTTGCTTGGTACCCGCTACGTACTGTTGCGAAAGGAGTTCTTTGCCTGGCTGGGGTGGCAACGGAAGATACCTGAGGCGGCGCGTAGGGTGCTTGTTACGCTGGGCGGCAGCGATCCGGATAACGCGACACACAAGGTCATACAGGCATTGCAGCGCCTTGATGTACCTGACCTAGAAGTCAGAGTTGTCGTTGGTGCAGCCAATCCGAATCTCGAAACTCTCCGCAAATCGTTTGCTCATTCAACTTGCAACGTAAGACTTTTAGCCGCTGTCGTGAATATTTCCCAGCTGATGGCTTGGGCCGACATTGCGATTTCAAGTGGGGGAACTACATGTTGGGAAATGGCTTTTATGGGACTGCCAAATTGTATAATTGTACTCTCAGATAATCAGGCAGGAGTTGCCGAGGTTCTACATAAACAAGAAGTATCGGTCAATATGGGCTGGTACAGCTCAATTAACCAGATCAGTATAGTACAAGTCGTAGGTGATCTGATACAAGACAAAGAGCGTCGCATGGAAATGAGCAATCAGGGCAGATCTATTGTGTCAGGGCAGGGAACCCAATATGTAATCAATACAATCTTGATGGTTCAATAAAAAATCATGAACGATTTCGAAAGGCACAGGACGCAGTTTTAATTTGCTTATAACTACACCATTAGGTTGTAGCAGCAGTTCAAATCCGCGACTTTTTATGCGACCATCAATCTTTGAATGTATAGGAAGATTGTAACATGGCCGAATCGAGAAACAAACCTCAAGGTACGCTTGACTTTTGGAACAGCCGTGCTGGACTGGGTGAGGGGGCTGGCACTCAGGACCTGATCGCAAAGCAATTGGAGATTGAAGCAATTGCTAAGTATGTTCATGATGGCATGCGGATCTTGGATGCTGGATGCGGTAACGGCATTACAGCAATTGAGATAGCATGTCGATATGATGTGAATGTCGTGGGATTTGATTTTGCAGAAGAAATGATCAATGCAGCAACAAGTATGGCAGAAGACGTAGAGCTGATAGGCTCCGTAAGCTTCCGGGTTGGTGAGCTTCAAGATGTACCTGATTTGCTTGAGAAATTTGACATGATATACACCGAGCGTGCTTTGATTAATCTCCCTGATTGGCCATCACAGAAGCGTGCGATACTCGACCTCACCAACTTGCTTGTCGATCAGGGTATGTACGTGATGTGTGAGAACAGCAAGGATGGTCTTGCTAAAATCAACTCGCTGCGTGAAATGCTTGGACTACACAAAATAGAACAGCCCTGGCACAACCGTTATCTTCGAGACTTTGAGATTGAACAGTGCATCGTTCCAGGAGTCAATCTAGAAAGTATTGAGCACTTCACTTCCACTTACCACTTCCTTAGTAGAGTTGTTAATGCATGGCTTGCAGCGCAAGAAGGGAAGGAGCCGACATATAACGCACCTGTCAATCAGATGGCATTAAAACTTCCATCAATTGGAAACTTAGGGCAGACTCGGATCTGGTTATGGCGCAAGACAGCTGGTGCCATTTCAACAACCAGGAATTGCCGGCCCTGATATATTTGTTGCGTTCGCATACACATATTTTTCTACAGAAAGCTGAAGCATGATAGCAAAAACAAAATATTTCGAAATTAGCGGCCGGCGCATCGGGCCCGGCTATCCGACCTATATCGTTGCTGAGATGTCGGCAAATCATAATCAAAAATTTGATCGGGCTGTCAAAATCATAAAGGCTGCTAAAGAGGCTGGGGCTGACGCCATTAAGCTCCAAACGTACACACCGGATACAATAACCATCAACTGTGACATGGAATACTTTCGCATTGGCAAAGGGACGATCTGGGAGGGGAGAAATCTTTATGACCTTTATAATGAAGCTTATACTCCCTGGGACTGGCAGCCACGATTGAAGGAAATCGCTGATAATATGGGTGTGGATCTGTTTTCCACCCCTTTCGATGTGACATCTGTTGATTTTCTGGAGGAGATGGGTGTCTCTGTCTTCAAAGTGGCTTCGTTTGAGAACGTGGATTTACCTTTACTGCGCACAGTCGCTCGAACCGGAAAACCAATCATAATGTCCACTGGCATGGCAACATTAGCCGAAATCGATGAAGCCGTGCGCACGATTCGTGAGGAGGGCGGTAACCAACTGGCGCTACTCAAATGCACCAGCGCTTACCCTTCCCCGCCGGAGGAGATAAACCTTCGCACGATTCCACACCTGGCGGAGGCTTTTGGCGTGCCCGTGGGCCTGTCGGACCATACTCTAGGTATTGCCGTTTCGGTAGCAGCCGCAGCGTTGGGGGCCTGCATCGTTGAAAAGCACTTTACCCTGTCACGTGACGTACCCGGTCCGGACAGCGTTTTTTCGTTGGAGCCTATAGAATTTAAAGCGATGGTTGAAGCCATAAGAGTGACGGAAAAGGCGTTAGGCCATGTGTGCTACGAGGTCACGGAGCGCGAGGAGGCCAGCCGAGCCTACCGGCGTTCGCTGTTTGTGGTGAAGGATATGAAAGCGGGTGAGGTGTTTACCGAGAACGAAGTACGCTCCATACGGCCGGGGTTTGGGCTTCACACGCGTCATATAACTGATGTGCTTGACCGAAGGGCTGCTCGGGACATTGCCAGGGGAACGCCGCTTTCCTGGAATTTGATAGATCAAAAGAAAACGGAGACATGAATATTTGCATTCTCGACTACGGTTCCGGCAACATACGTTCCGTTTACAATCTGGTGCAGCAATTGACACGTGATGTTGTTGTTTCCAACAATCCTGTTGCCATCATGAATGCCTCGCATCTGATTTTGCCTGGGGTTGGGGCTTTTGGGACATCCATGGAAAAAATACAGGCCAGATTGCCCATGCAATTGTTGTGCGAACAAGTCCTTGAGAGGGGAACACCTTTCTTAGGAATCTGTGTAGGAATGCAGGTCCTGGCAGACAAGGGCTTTGAATTTGGAGAGCACAAAGGGCTCGGTTGGATATCCGGGATTGTTGAAAAATTAGACAGCAAAGGACAAGCCCTGCCGCACATCGGCTGGAACGACATCCGTCCGGTAGCCGACTGCTTGCTGTTCGACAACTTTTCGGACAATTGGGATTTCTATTTCGTTCATAGTTACGCATTTCACCCTTCTTTTTCGGATCATGTGGTCGCATTGGCAGAATACGGAGAGGAGTTCCCAGCCGTGGTACGAAAGGAAAATATATTTGGCGTCCAGTTTCATCCTGAAAAAAGCCAAAAACCCGGTAGGCGCTTGATGAAAAACTTTATAGAGACTGTGTCTTGAAAAAAAATCGTGTAATTCCGGTACTCTTACTTCGCAACGGATGGCTTGTTCAAAGCAAGGAGTTCTCAAAATACCAGAATCTTGGTAACCCAGTGTGGTCGGTGAAACGTTTCAGTGAGTGGGCATCGGATGAATTGATTTATTTGGACATTTCCAGAGAAGACCGGCACGACATGCGCCGCGACGACATTGGCCATCCAAACAGAGGGTCAGTTCTAGAAATTATTCAGGATGTTTCGGTAGAAACTTTTATGCCCATTACCATCGGCGGCAGGATTCGAACTATAGCACACATCGAAGAACGGCTTGCGCTGGGAGCTGACAAAATTGCTATTAACACTCAGGCGGCGGATGATCCTGGATTTATAACCCAAGCCGCCAAAGAATTTGGTTCACAATGCGTCGTTGTTTCGATCGACGTGGTTCGCAACAACGAATCGCTTTCAATAAAGGTTGATGGCGGCCGGCGCGACATACGAAAGGATCCAGTCGATTGGGCACATGAAGTTCAGGAACGCGGGGCAGGGGAAATCCTGTTGAATTCCATCGATCGCGACGGACAGAAAACAGGATACGATATCGATCTACTGAAAAGGGTTTCCAATGAGGTTTCTATACCGGTGATTGCCTGCGGAGGCGTGGGGGAATGGGCGCATTTCTCCGAAGCCTTCGATAAGACCGGAGTTGATGCCGTAGCAGCGGCAAATATCTTCCATTACATGGACCAAAGTGTTTATCTGTCTAAAAAATATTTATTCGAACGGCGATATAACGTAAGACCGCCGGATTTGATGCCTGTTTGAACACAAGGAGAAAATTTTATGCGCTATTGCAGTCGGTGTGTATATCCTGACGTCGCAGTGAACCTCGAACTCGAAGAGGGTGACGGTGTATGCACCAGTTGCCGTACTTTTGACAAGTTCGAGCAACTTTCAGATGGTTTCTGGGAACTTAGAAGAAAACGATTCGAAATGATCGTCGAGGAGACACAGAAAAGCAATAGAGGTGACAACTACGACTGCGTGATTCCAGTAAGCGGCGGTAAAGACAGCTATTACCAAACTCATATCATCGCCAAAGAATACGGCTTGAAACCTTTGTTGGTCACATACCATGGAAATAACTATCTTCCAGAGGGGGACTACAATCGGAACCGTATGCGTCACGTTTTCGATGCGGACCATCTCGTGTTTGGGCCCAGCGTAACGGTTCTCAAGAAACTCAACCGGCTTTGTTTTAGAAAAATGGGGGACATGAACTGGCATGCTCATTGCGGTATTATGACCGTTCCAATCATCGTAGCGGCTCGTTATAATATTCCGCTTATTATCTGGGGGGAAATCGCCTGGGACATTTCCGGGATGTATGAGCCAGATGACTTTGTCGAATTTAGTGCACGTACACGTCATGAACATTCATTGCGCGGTTTCGAGTGGTATGACCTGATCGGTGACAAGCGAGACCCGGTTACGGAGAAGGATTTGTTATGGGCAAAATATCCCAG
>SDBV01009642.1_pt1 | contig 12795 bp, 12 predicted proteins | sample 2277081 | NCBI WGS metagenome assembly SDBV01 (sample SAMN10402039, study PRJNA504765) | marine sediment metagenome | isolation source: marine sediment core GS10_PC15, 223 cmbsf | place: Arctic Ocean: Southern Knipovich Ridge | collected 2010
GGCGGGTTGTAGTGGCTGCCGCGATCGAACCGCATGACGCGGAATTTATGCGCGATGCGCTCGCCGGGCTCACAACCGAGCGAGTGCTAAAGCAGGTTTCCGAGTGGGCGGAAACTGAGCGCTACCTTCCGAGCGAGCTGACCAACAAGCCGGGATTTTGGGATAACGACTACACCCCCTATCTAACCGAAATTATGAATTGCTTTTCCCCGTCGCATCCCGCGCGTAAAGTGGCGGTACGTAAAGGTGGGCAGATCGGCGCGACGACCGGCATTCTCGAAAACGTGATCGGTTACCACATCGCGCACAACCCGTGCGGCATCCTGTACGTATCGGCCGACGATGAGCTGACAAAAATCGGCATGGAATTGAAGGTCAGCCGGATGTTGCACCACAGCGGGCTATCCCATTTGCTCGCGGCACCCGATGCAAAGAGCAAGCGCAGCGGCGACACCGCGCGTATGAAAGAATTTCCAGGTGGGTTTTTGTTGGGTGTTGGCGCTCGCAACCCGGCGAAGATCCGAAGCACCGCCGTGAAGGTTGCTCTCGTCGATGAGCTTGACGCGTGCCCACTTATCCTCGGCGGGTTGGGCAAAGAGGAGGGCGACTTACCGACGATCATAGACAAGCGCACAGACTCGTATCTAGACACGCGGAAAATTCTCTATCTATCGACGCCATTGCAGCTGCAGACTTCGCAAATTACCGAGCTGTTTTTGATAGGTGATCAACGGTATTTCCGCGTACCGTGTATCCACTGCGGCTATATGCAGGCGCTCGAATGGCATGGGATCACGGACGACGGACGACGCTATGGGTTCACTTGGGATACCAACAAAATCGGCAAGCTGATAGAGGATTCCGTTGGTTACGTGTGCCGCGAGTGCTTCGCGGTTTTCTACAACCATGATAAGGCGACGTTTCTGCGTAAAGGCAAGTGGAGCCCGACTGCCGAGGCGAGCGAAGAGGGATTCTATAGCTACCACTTGCCTGCATTTTACAGCCCGATCGGTATGTATCATTGGAAAGGGATCGCGCGAAAGTGGTTCAAAGCGTGGGACATCCCGAACGATCGCATACGGGATGCGGAAAAATATCGAACGTTTCGCAATCTCGAAGAGGGGCTAGCGTGGGAAGTGCGCGGCGATTCGCCGAAGATGGAAACGGTTCGCGCGCGACGGCGTGCGATTTATTCAGAGGGTGAAATCCCGAACAGCTATGCGATGAAAGAAACGGGCGCGCCGATTGTGCTGCTTACCGCCGCGTGCGATGTGCACAAGAAACGGCTTGATGTTGAGGTAGTTGGGTGGTGCCAAAATCGGCAGACCTACTCAATCGAGTGGTTGCATTTTGAGGGCGATCCGGCCGACCCCACGGATACCGGGCCGTGGCAAGGCTTGCGGGATTTGATGGATAAAATCTACGTGGCCGACGATCAGCGGCAGTACCGTATCGATCTCACATTGATCGACGCAAGCTATGGAAAGCTCGCGGATCCCGTGCATCAATTCTGCCTAGAGTATTCAGGCGGTGTGTTTCCCTGCATGGGTCGCGAAGCTCCGCAGCGGGGGGCCACGGTCAGAGAGTTTGCGCAATCTGTAAGCGCGCTGGGAAACACGTTCTACAACGTCACGATTTCGATTTACAAAGATCGGTTGAACGGTTGGGTTGGTGCGCAGTGGTCCGAGCATCAACTACAGCCGCTCGGTTGTCTCAACTACCCGCAAGATCGACACGACGATTTTTTCAAAGAATACGAGAGTGAAGAGAAAAAACAGCTCCTCGACAAGACGACAAATCAGCCTCGTGGGTGGCGTTGGGTGCAGATCGGCAGCCGCCCGAATCACGCATGGGATTGCCGCGTTTACAATATGTGCGCTTTCGATATGATCGTGTTGCAAGTCTGTACTGAGGAGCTGGGGCTGGAAAAATTGAGTTATGCGGATTTCTTTAAGTCGGTGACCCCGCAACGGAATTCCGAAGGGCAGTGGCACCCCAATCGGTTCTCGGTGCATCCCAACGAGGTGCCCGCTACTGTTGCGCAATGAACGCAACCGAGCTTGCTGCTGAATTGGTGATTAGCAAAGCGCACTTAGCGGCGCTCAATGCTGCGATTACCGCGCTACAGGATCCCACCGTACACCGGTATGATCTAGACACCGGGCAAAATCGTACGGTAGTTTGGCGGCACGAACTGCCAAAAATTTTCGGTCAGCGGCGTGAGTTGATGAACGAAATTTGCACGATGGAAGCGCGGCTCAGCGGTGCGGGCATCATGGTGCAACCGGGGTTCTAATGGAAACGTTCCCACAGTTTGTTACGCGGGCAGAGAAGGCTATTGCGTTGGCAACCGGTGCACCGTCGAACCGCTTGCGCGAAGAGTGGGTAGACAAAATGCAGGAGGTATCGGGCTTTCGGGTTCGCCTCGACGAGAGTTACGTTGAAGCGCGCAAGCGGTTAATCAAGCTGATCGAAAAACGAAAGGGTAGCTCGTGCAATTCGATCCGTTCCTAACCGCTAAGGCGCTGGCGACGCAGCCTGATCCGTTTCTACTCGCGCGAGAGTTCAGCGCTATCCAAGCGTCAAGCGCGGGCGTACTCGGGGCGGCGCGTAACTCGGTGTGGTCGGGTGAACGCTTCCCCGGTGGCTTCGGGGTCACGCATCTAAACACGCTGGACTATTGGACGTTGCGACAACGCAGCGCGCACGTATTCACTGAGAATCTTTACGCGCGCGGGATCGTGCGGCGATTCGTAACCAACATAATCAATATTGGGTTGAGTCTCGAAGCCGAGCCAAACGCGGCGCTACTCGACGCGCTTAGCGAAGACACCGCCGACGACTGGAGTGAAAACGTAGAAAACCGGTTCGAGGTTTACGGTGATAGTTCGCGCATCTGTGACTATGCCCAGAAGCAAACGCTCTCGGAATTGCAAACGACCGTACTTACGGAAGCGTTGGTAGAGGGTGATATTTTGGTCGTTCTCAAGACGCATCCCCGCGTGCACTCGCCGCAAGTGCAGTTGATCCGGGGCGGGCGCGTCGGCAACCCGTTTGATCGTCGTAAGCTCAGCAAGAAAAACAAAACGGTGCACGGCGTAGAGATCGACAAGAAAGGGCGCGAGGTTGGCTTTTGGGTCAATGACAAGCGTGCGAATACGTCTACTTTCGTTCCGGCTTTTGGGTCGCGTACCGGAAAGCGAACCGCGTGGTTGGTGTTCGGAACCGATAAGCGGCTCGATGAGGTACGTGGTGTTCCGTTGCTCTCGATCTTGTTGCAATCCCTTCGCGAGCTTGATCGCTACCGCGACAACGAGCTACGCGCCTCGGTTGTAAATTCGCTGCTCGCCATTATTGTAACCAAGAGTCAGCCGCTCATGGGCACGCGTCCGCTTTCGGGTGGCGCGGTGCGCAACACTACGGCGATTGTTGGGGACACCACAACCGGCGCGCGTGAGTTCGGTATCGCTGAGCAATGGCCCGGTATCGTAATCGAGGAGCTGCAACACGGTGAGAAGCCGGAAAGCTTCGATACCAAGCGCCCCAATGTGAATTTTGGGAAATTTGAGGAGGCGGTAGTAGCGGCAATTGCGTGGGCTACTGAGATGCCGCCGGAAATTCTCAGGTTGTCGTTTAGTTCGAACTACTCCGCGAGCAAAGCCGCGGTCAACGAGTTTCGAATGTTTATCACTAAGCGACGGCGCGAATTCGGGTTGTCTTTTTTGCAACCTCTTTATTGCGAATGGTTGGTATCAGAGGTGCTCACCGACCGCATTCAAGCCGAAGGGTTCCTAGAGGCGTGGCGTAATCCGGTTCTATACGTCGAGTTTGGCGCGTGGCTGCGTTCTACGTGGTCGGGTCCGGTAAAGCCCAGCGTTGATCTTGGCAAAGACGTAAACGCATACGTAGACGCTATCGACGCAGATCTAACAACTCACGATCGAGCCTCGAAAGATCTATTCGGGGTGCGGCATTCGCGCGTGCTCAAGCGTTTGAGCAAGGAACGTGCGGCGATTCGCGAAGCCTCTGTAGCGCTCGGGCCCGATCCAAACGCGCCCGTTATTGAGCCTGATCCGCCGCTAACCAAAGCGCAGCGTAAAGGCGTGTTGCGTTTGGTTGCCGATGTGATTGAAGAAGCCCACGCCGATGCCACGGACTGATGTTTTCCTAGTCAAAGACGTTTGGACACAGCTAGGCGTTGCGGGCGAACTGATTCTAACCGTCAAGAAGGCGGGCAACAAAACGTGTCTATTCAACGAAGTACAAGCCGATGCGGGCGCGATCGAGAAGGGTCTAGAGTTCGCAACCAAACAGATCGCCCAAAACAGCGCAACCGAAAGCACTCACGCAAAAGCGCTCGGGGACGGTTGGGTTATCACCGTGGATCAGTAGCGTATGGCGCTTGTTGATCTTGATGTGGGGAGTTTGGTTATTGGTTCGTTGCTCAGCCCCCCGGTTGGCCCGGGTGGCGGAACGGGCGACGTAATCGGGCCCGGTACGTCAACACACAACGCAATCGCACGGTATAACGGCGTAACCGGTAAGTTGCTGCAGGATAGCGGCGTCACTATCGACGATTTCGGTAACCTTGTGTGGGTTGCTAAAACCGGAACGTTCATCGGCAACAACATGACGACCGTGCAACGTGACGCGCTTACGCCGGTTCCAGGCTACGAGATTTGGAATACCGATTTAGAGAAATTCCAGGTTTACAAAGATGCTGTAGAGGGTTGGAAATCTCTTGCGTATGCCCTAGCTGGGGTAGTTATTGTAAACAGTCTTTCTGATTTCCCGCCCCCGGTGTCGGATATAATCACTCTTGAAAGCGGCGTGCTCTACAAGATTCAAGGTAATATAGCTTTAGGCGCAAACTCGTTCGTATGGAATGGTGCAGCCGGTTTTGAAGGTGTTGCGCATGGGCTTAGCGGGCTATCTCAATTCGTCGTTAACTATTCGAAAGCTATGATAGACGCCACTAGCGCCCCACGAAGCCGGGTGCAGATTCGGCATATGAATCTTGTAAATATCGGCGGCACTGTGTTGGATTTCTTCGGTTCTGTATCGAAACAGTACGACGTTCTTATACAAGATAGTCAGTTAGTATGCTTCGCTCTTAATGGGTCCGCTGCGCGAATTGACGGGTTTAGAACGGCGAAGTTTTTCAATTCAAGTTTGTCGAGCGGGGATAATGCTCTAGTTGTTTTGGGCGCTACGAATGGGCAGCTAGTGGTAGACGGTTGCCGTTTGTCGGCTACGGATGACGTTATTGCGTTAAACGACTCTGTATGTGATGCGGTGTCGCTTATAGGGAATCAGGTAACGTTGCCGGATGCTGGGGCCGTGTTTATTCGAGGTGAGATAGATAGCGCAAATATCGCTTCGGCTGGTTCAGGGCGCGTCATGCGAAATACGTTGTTGGGTACTTTGGGAGCTGCGTTAGTTGGTCTTAGCCGCCAAGATGTGCGTTGGAAATTCGCAGATAACGATAGTGTTAGCGTAGCTGTAGGTTCTGAGTTTAGAGACACGCGGGCGCAGATCGTAACGAGTGCAATTGTGAACGCTGCTGCAACTGTGATCTCAACGATTGGTGTAGCGGTCAAGCTGAATGCTGTTTTTACTGAGCTTGCAGATTCGCGTTGCTGGTTTACTTCGGATGCTACAGGGAAACTTACCTATATCGGCCCTGACGCCACATTTGTAACGTTTACCGGGCGTATGCGTTTGCGTCCGGTATCCGGCACGAATCAAATTATGAATTGTCTTTTAGCGGTGAATGGGTCCGTTGTCGCGGAATCGGCAACCTATCTACGCCGTAGTTCAACCGATTTAGATTCGTTGTTACTGGTTTGGGGTTTGCTGCTTACAGCTGGCGATACCTTTGAATTGTTCCTTCGCAACGATACGAGCACGATAAACCTACTCGCCGACCACGTTCAATTTATGGTGATGTAACATGCTTGTCGATTTGGCAGGGGCTAAAGACCAGTTAGGCCCATATATTCTAAACGAGCGCCCTACCGCCGATCTTGTAGGCCCCGCGGCGTCTACGGATAACTACCCCGCGCGTTTTGATGGTATCTCGGGTGAGTTGCTGAAAAATTCGAGTAACTGGCGTGTTGATGATGTCGGGGATATGCACTCGAATACGGTACTCGCGACACTGGTTAACAATAATGTGTCGGATGTTGAACGCGAGAATATGCTCGGGTTGATGCCCGGGGGCAAGTTGTGGAACACAGATTCAGATCGACTTGAGATTTACCGAAGCGTTATTGAGGGTTGGGTAGGCGTCCCGCCGAATTTGGAGGATCTTGTTGTAGTCAACGCGATAACTGATTTCCCCGCTGTGATTGGTGGGGTGATTACTCTTGAAGCGGGAAAAATCTATGCGATAGGCGGTGTGTCTATTTTTCTTGATACGATAATTATAGCGGTGAATGGTGCGGCGTTGATAGTGGGTGTTGATCGCGAATCAAGTGCGTTACGTGGGGGCGGTTTAATAGGCACCCCGATATTGCGAGCTACGCAATCCCCGTTGCGATTACGGAATTTACAGTTAGTTACCACAGCTGCGGTAGCTATCGAATTCGATTCTAGTGGGATGGGTAATACAAACGATTTATCGATAGAAGATTGTACGCTGCGCAGTCTGATATCCCTATCGGCGTTGATTGAGCTTGACGCTGTTCGCGACGTTTCAATACGAGGTTGCATTTTAGAAGCGTCTAACGGGGCTGTAGTGTTTGCCATCAACAGCACGGCGCGGGATTTGCTTTTCGAAAATAATAGTTGGGCGACCGGTCAGAGCGGTTTTACCATTGATCTTTCGCTTACTACGGTGTTCAACGGCATTGTTTTCCGCAACGAGCTTGTACGTTTGGTATCGGGCGAAATCTTTTTGCGCGGTGGTGCTAAAGGGGCAGGGATTGTAGATCGAGCCGAGATTACTGACTGCACTTTCATAGGCCCCGGTTCCGCTTTGCAGACGATTCTTAACTCGGATCCAAAATGGAATTTCCGAGGTAACCAAGGTAACGCGCAAGTTGTTGATTCAAAGGTTTTTAGCGGGGTGCATTCTGTTGTAGGAGCAACGATACCTATAATTACTGCCGGTATTCCGGTTTTTGGGGATGCCGTCTCGGTGCTCACCGTCGGTAGCAATGTGTTTTTATTCACCGCGAACGGCGCGGTATTGGTATTTTCCGATGACACTCAATCGGTTGATATCGAGATTTTTATCAGTTGCAGGCTTTCCCCTTCGGTCGGGTCTAATCAGCGTTTGCGCATCTATACGGGGGATCAAGTGAGCGTCACGCCTGAGGCTTTTGCCGAGGTTACGGCGTCGAGCGGTGGCGGGGAGTCGGTTGCGCTAAGATGGAAGCGGTCTAAGGTTGTTGGGGATGCGCTGTTCAGGTTGTGGGTGTCGAATGAAACTGGAACGGCATCCGTGGTTATTCGGGATATCCGGCATACTTTGAGCGAAACGAAGAGGTAAATTATGCGCGGTCTTTGGCTACTCAGCTCGGTGTATTTTCGTAATTGCGCCGATGCGTTTTCATCGTTTGTCTTCGATCAAGAGAAGCATCAAGCGTTTATCGAACGCACGTCGGGCCCGGCGGGCGAGCAATTATTCTTGCTCGACGAGGGGGTAGCCCGTATCCCGATCGTTGGCACTTTGACGAAGCAGTCGGATTTCTTTTTCGATTTTATGATGGGCGGTAGTGCGATCTACGGGAACATTCAGCAGGCACTTGCGGCGGCAGAAGGGGACGACGCCGTAGAGCGAATCGTGTTGGAAATCGATTCGCCCGGCGGTGAGGTGGCGGGATTCTTTGAAACTGCGGTGGCTATCGCCGCGACGAAAAAGCCGATCGAGGCGCAGATTACCGACTTGGCGACGAGCGCGGCCTATGGGCTTGCGGCGGCTACGGATCGTATCATCGTGAACAATCCGATGGCTACGGTAGGTTCAATCGGTGTCGTAACGAGCCGATTTATCAACGAAAATCGGGTTGATATCACGAGCAGCGCGGCTCCCAACAAACGCCCCGACGTTTCGACCGATGCGGGTATAAAGGTGATTGAGCGCGAGTTAGACGCCATTCATGCGGAATTTGTAGGGATTATCGCGCAGGGTCGGGGCAAGACTGAAGACGAGGTAAACGCGGAGTTTGGCCGGGGCGCTAACATCCTGGCAAAAGAGGCTTTGCAGGTAGGCATGATCGACGTTATAAACACGGAGACGAGTGGCGTAACCCACACGCCAACGAGTGCCGCAACCAGTGAATCGGAGTTCGAAGCCATGACACGAGAAGAGCTACAGGCGAAACACCCGGTGATCTATGCCGCGATACTCGCGCTCGGCGTTGACGCGGGCACCAAAGACGAGCGCGATCGTGTGTCAGCGCACATTGTGGCGGGTAAAGCAAACGGCTGCCTCGAACTGTCTGCCAAGTTTATCGCCGATGGCTCCGCGTTCACCGGTCAGACGGTGCAGGCTGAGTACATGAGCGCGGGCTTGAAAAAGACTGACCTTTCGAATCGAGCGGCCGACGATGCCGCCGCCGACGCGGGCGACAACTCCGGGGGCAGAGGTGAAGGCGACAAGCCGACCGATGCCGAGCAAGCGAACGCAATTTTCAAAGAGGTGCGCGCTAGCCTCGGTATGAGTGAGGTAACCGCGTAATGGCGTATCCACAGGGCGGTATGACCGTCACCAACAACGACGTAAGCGAAGTCTCGATCTTCGCAACGGTGTTCGACGCGTTCATCTACGTGCCGCCCCTCGCGGCGACGCTTTACCAAAAGGGTTTGTTGCTTGCGTGGAACGTCGCGCAAACGAAGCTCGTACCGTACGTGAAAGCGGCGGTAGATCTCACCAATACCCCGGTTGCGGTGCTTGGCTCCGATGTTCTTTCGGACGCGGGTCCGGCCGATGTCAACTTGCGCGCGATCATTGCGGGACAGGTTGACGCGTCAATGACGCATACACTTTTGCTCGGTCCGGGTGTCGCGCTGACTATCCTCGACAAGCAGCGTTTGCGAGATGTCGGGATCCTTCCGCTCGACGTGCAACAGCTCGCCCTGCAAGACAACCAGTAAGCCGAACCGAATAGGAAACTTGAAATTATGGCTACCGAAATTTTCCGAAAGAATCTGCTTGCTGCGTACAAAGAGGTGCGTAAACCCGATATGTTTTTGGCGAGTCTTTTTACCGTTCGCCCGGAAAACATCAAGGACACGGAAACGGTTGCGATCGATGTTGAACGCGACGACGAAGAGATTTCGCCGGTCGTGCACATCGCCGAAGGGCCGACGATCAACAAGTCGAGCATTTTCACAACCAAGGAATTCACACCGCCGACGATTCAAGAAATGATGCCTTTCGATGTGCGCGAGTTGCTCAAGCGTATGGCGGGTGTCGATGAGTATTCGGCGTCCGGGGTCGGTTTCCAAGCGCAGCTCGTACAGCGGCTGTTGTCCAGCATGGACAAACTCGAAAACAAGATTCGCCGCAATCGTGAATGGCAGGCTTCGCAGATTCTGCAGGATCCGGCCAACTTTGCCCTGAAAGATTCCGCCGGAAACGATGTCTATACGATCGATTTCAAGCCGAAAGCCACGCACTTTTTTGCGGCCGGTACGGCGTGGAGTGGGGCGGGTACCCCGATCACAGATATCAATACTGCGCTCGATCTCATTCGAACCGATTCCGGTTTTGACGGCGATATGTGCATCATGGGCGATACGTCGTTCAACGCGTTCGTCAAAAACTCCGAGGTGTTGGCGCACTACGATAACCGCCGAATCGATATGGGCGGTATTCGCCCGGAGCTGCGCAATAGCGGCGGCAAGCTGCAAGGCGTTGCGCATATCGGGAATTACGAGGTGGAAATCTGGACCTACAACGGTCGCGGTATTCCGCCGGGCGGAGCCAAGATTAAGTTTGTCAATGCTGCCTCGTGTATCGTAATGAGCAGCATCGCTCGTCTCGATACGGTTTTCGCTGGGGTACCGGTACCGGTTGATCGGGATCCGCGTTTCGAGGGCGTCTTGCCCGATCGCATTTCGATTCCGCAAGGTGTGGACCTTGCCCCCAACATTTGGGCGACCCCGAACGGCAAGCAGATCAACGTCGAAATCGAGTCGCGTCCGCTGTTGATCCCGACCGCGATCGACAGTTTTGCGAAGATCGCAACCGGCGTTTAATCGCTGAGTGGGGGTTCCGCTTGTGGCCTATTACGTAGCGCCGGGTAAATCCATCAGTACACGTCGCGGGGTTGTTTCGGCTGATTCCGATAACCCCGTGATTACCCCTGAGTGTCTTGGGGCCGATCCCGCCGAGCCGGAGGAGATGGCCGCGAAGCTTGACGAGCTGAAACGGCTTACCAGGTTGGGCTACCTGACAGACTGTTCCCCGGCGGAACATGAGGCGCGCCGAACCGCTCTTGTAGCGGACACCGCGGTAGCGCAAGCGGAAGCTGCGGAAGCGGCTGCAGCCAAAGCCGCCAAAGCTGCGCAAGCGCAGGCTGACGAGGCTTCTACTCGTGACGCCGCACAAGCACAGGTTGATGCGGAAGAGGCGCGAGAGCGTGTTGAGGAGGCCAAGGCTCGCTTGCTTATCGATCGCTCCGATACGGATGAGGCGATTGCAGCACTCGAAGCTGAGGCGATTGCGAAACAGAATGAGGCCGAGGCCATCGCTGCACTCGAAAGAGATGCCGAGGAGAAAGAGGCGATAGCCAAGGTCGAGAAGACCGAAGCCGACGCCAAGGCCGAAGCCGATGCCAAGGCCGAAGCCGATGCCAAGGCCGAAGCCAATGCCAAGGTCGATGCCAAGGCCGAAGCCGATGCCAAGGCCGAAGCCAATGCCAAGGTCGAGAAGACCGAAGCCGACGCCAAGGCCGAAGCCGACGCCAAGTCGGGCAAGGGCGGGGCCAAGAAAAAGGGTAAGTAGGTGAGTCTGCTAACGCAGGCAGAGCTTGATTTAGCGGTATCGATCGAGGGCCCAGATTTTGGCACTGTCGTTGTAATACGCGATCCCACCGACACCGACGGCACCGGCACCACGAAAGCGCAAGTGGGCGACGTGGGGCAAGCGATCGACCCAGATACCGGGCTCGCTGTGTCGGGGCGTTTGATCCATGTAGCGGTGCGGCAATCGGCTTTAGTCGCTGCCGGGTTTACCACGCTGCCGGTAGGTATCGCCGATCCGACTGCTAAGCCGTGGCGATTGCAGTTCAAACCCACGGGTGGGGTACTGCAGTGGTTCAAGGTCAAAGAGTCACGACCCGACCGCACGCTCGGTATTGTGATGTTGTTGGTTGAGTTTTGGGATGAAACCTAGATGGTTACCGTACTCACCGGCCTAATCGACAAGCAAGATAACTCCGAAATCGTTCGTGATCAGATCGGCGCGATACTTTTAGCCGAGAGTGTCTCACAACAGGTTCTAGCCGCCGCTGAGCCCGATCCCCTGCTATGGAAGCTTCGAGTCTATCTTGAGGCGCAGAACACAATAGAGGCGTTTATAAACGAACCTGAGGCCGCAACGAAAGACCCTTCGCCGGTGGTCAACGTGTGGTACGAGGGTGGATCGTTCGATCCGGCAATCGGTGACACGGTTAAGCGACAGGCGCAGCGCGGTACGTTCAATGTAGACGTGTACGGTTTTGCGATTGCGGCTGAAGATGGGGCGGGGCAGAAACCCGGCGATCGTGAAGCATCGTTTACCGCGCAACGCGGGGCGCGTCTCGTGCGTAATATCTTGATGTCGGCGCTAAATGCGCAGCTGCAGTTGCGTCCTATGGTGTGGCAACGGTGGGTAGCTTCACTTACCAACTTTCAAGTAGAGCTACAAAGCCCTTCCGCGTTGCAAGTGGTCGCGCTTCGGGTGGCCCTTCACGTAACATTTAACGAGTATTCTCCGCAGTTTACGGGGGATGCGCTAGAATTCCTTGCGATAGATGTGAATCGGGATTCCGATGGTATGCTTATATCCGAGTTGGATATCGATTACACCGTGTGATTAGGGGGTGGGAACATGGCGATTTCTGCAACAGCCGAAGCGCGAGCGCTTGGTATTGCTCCGCGTTTTGAGGATTTGCGCGGAGCCACGGCGTTTCGACTCCCTCAAAAAATTGCAGTAGTTGGGCAAGGGACAACCCTTGCGGTGTACTCGCTACTCGCGCAGAAAATTACGAGCGCTGCGCAGGCGGGAACGATCTACGGGTTTGGTAGCCCGTTCGGGCTAGTCGCAAAAATGCTCTTTCCTGCAAACGGCGATGGGGTTGGGCAGATCCCGGTAACTTTCTATCCGCTTGATGATGATGGTTCGGGCGTTGTGGCTGCGGGTGACATTACCCCGAGTGGTACGCAGACAGGCGCTGCGAGCTATCACGTCGAATGCAACGGCATCAAGTCGGCGACGTTCGTTATCGCCGATGGTGCCGCGTCCGATGCTGCACTGGCGACGCTCATTATAAACGCGATCAATGCGGCGATCGATTTCCCCATGATTGCGGTTCTCAATGTCTTGGTGGTTGATCTCACTTCAAAATGGAAGGGTGTTTCTGCCAACGAATGCGTTCTCAAGGTGGTTGGTCCGGCGAACGGTATCTCTTTTGCGTTTACTCAACCGGCTGGCGGATTGGTCAACCCTGATGTTGATGCGGCATTGGCTAATGTGGGCCCGCTCGATTGGCAGACGTTGGTTATCAATTGTATGGAAGATGGCGACGCCGCCTCGCATACCAAGTATCAAACTTGGGGCGACGCCCGCCATGATGCGCTTTC
>SDBV01009643.1_pt1 | contig 12793 bp, 14 predicted proteins | sample 2277081 | NCBI WGS metagenome assembly SDBV01 (sample SAMN10402039, study PRJNA504765) | marine sediment metagenome | isolation source: marine sediment core GS10_PC15, 223 cmbsf | place: Arctic Ocean: Southern Knipovich Ridge | collected 2010
TACAACCATTTTTGTAATCCTTATTAGTTTTGGATACTTTTTACAAACATATAAAATCTTTAAACTTAAAAGTGCAAAAGATGTTTCTTTACCAACATACTTCTTTTTTGCTATTGGAATATCAATATGGTTAGTGTACGGTATTTCAATAAATAATTATCCAATCATAATTTCTAATATAGTATTTTTCTTTGGAGCAATATCTGTAATTATTGCTTATTTTCTAAATAAACATTAAGCCACTCAAAACTAATAGCTGTTAATTTAGAGTTAAAATAAAACAAGCAATTTAGATAAATTAATAAACAAATTTTACCACTATAAAATATGGCAGGTGATTATAGTATCAATGATATTTATCAAGGAGGGTATTCTTCTTTAAGTCCTTCTTATGGGAATGTTTTTTCAGGATATATGGTCAAGGCAGGGAGTTTGGGAATAACTACAGATCCTAGAACAGCAAATGTTCTTCAAGATGTTTCCTCAAAACTTGCAACAGGAGCAAAACAAATTGAATTATCTGCTGTTTCTCCAGAAGTTTTTGAATCAATACCCAAACAACATTTAAAAGAAATAAATAGATTAAGCAAATTAACAGGTGTTGATGTTTCTGTACATGCTCCAATAGTAGAAGCATCTGGAATAACAAAAGAAGGGTTTTCTGAATCAAATAGAGAATCAGCTGAAAGACAAATGAATTCAGCAATTGAAAGAAGCCATGAAGTAAATCCAAACGGGAATGTTCCTGTGACATTTCATTCGTCTGCAATTATTCCTCAACCAGTAAAACCAAAAGGAAAAGAATTAGAAGAAGCTTTTGTTATTAATTCTGAAACAGGTTCTATCTCAAAAATTCCCTTAAGAAAAAGAAAGTTTCCTGGAGAAGGAGAATTAAGTATTAAAAATGAATTAAAAAATATAAATGAAAATCAATGGAGTAGTGAAATAAGAAACATGTCTTATTATGCAGATATGGGTGAAAAAGCAGTTAAAAATCATGAATTAATAGCAAAAACACTTGAAGCAGAAAAAAAAGCTGGGAAAGAAACAACTCCTATGGAAAAAGAAGCAGAATCTTCTTTTAACTTAGGAACAACATTTCTTAATGATTCTTATAGACAATTAAAAAATCTTTTTGAAATGGCACAAAGACAAGGCTCAGATGAAGATAAAAAAATTTTAGATGATTTTGCTAATAAAATAGATTCTAAAGTATCACAAATAAAACAAGCTAGAGATATTTATGAAAGTGCTCAATTAAGAAGAGAAATTATAGATGAAGGTGTTAAAGTTTTTGAAAAAATTACTCCTGAAATAAATAAACCTTTAGATGATTTTGCCAGGAAAAAAACAACAGAAACTTTTTCAAATGTTGCTCTGAATTCTTTTAACAAATTCAAAGACAAAGCTCCGATTATTAGTATTGAAAATCCTCCAGTAGGTGGAGCATTCAGCACAGGAAAAGAGCTTAAAGAAATTGTAGAAAAATCAAGAGAAAAATTTGTCGAAAAAGCTGTAGCACAAGGCATGTCTGAATCTGAAGCAACAACACAAGCAGAAAAATTGCTTGGAGTCACTTGGGATATAGGACATATTAATATGCTCAGGAAATATGGTTATCAAGCTGAAGATATTGTAAAAGAAACAGAAGAAGTAGCGCCATTAGTCAAACACATTCATCTTTCAGACAACTTTGGATTTGAACATACTGAATTACCAATGGGAATGGGAAATGTTCCAATGAAAGAAATTATGGAAAAACTTCCTGAAAAAGATGTAAAAAAAATTATCGAAGCAGGAAACTGGTGGCAACATTTCAAAACAGCTCCATTTCAAGCAACATTAGAAGCTGTAGGTTCTCCTATTTATTCTATGAATATGGCTCCCTATTGGAATCAAACTCAAGGATTAGAACAAGGATATTTTTCAGGTTATGGACAAATGCTTCCTTCAATAAACTATGAAACCTTTGGTGCTGGTTTTTCACAATTACCAATGGAACTAGGAGGACAAAGACCCGGAGCACAGGGTGGACGCATGAGTGGAAAACCAATGGAATAGTTTTAATTATAATTAAGAATATTTAAAAACTTATTAAACTTATTAAATAAAAGATGGTGAGTAAAAAAATTAAGAAACCTAAAAAAGATGTGAAGAAAGTATCAAAAAAGAAATTTCTACAAAAATCTGGCAAAAAGAAATCTAAAAAAATTGATACAAAAAATATTCCAACATTAAAGTTAAGAAAAGAATCAGACATTGCAATGGATTTTGCTACAAAAGTTTATAAAAAATTCAATAAAATGGTTAAGTCTGTTATTCTTTTTGGCTCAACAGTAAAACAAACTTCAGTCGCTGGTTCTGACATTGACATCATTATTATTCTTGATGATGTCTCAATAAAATGGGATCCAGAATTAATTACATGGTATAGAGAAGAACTTAATAAAATTCTAAGGGTAAATCCTTATCAAAAAAGTCTTCACATAAATACAATAAAATTAAGCACTTGGTGGGAGGACTTAATTAGGGGGGATCCTGTTGTCATAAATATTTTAAGATATGGTGAATCTATGATTGACCTTGCAGGATTTTTTGAGCCATTAAAATTCTTATTAATAAAAGGAAAAATAAAATCAACACCAGAAGCAATTTATAATTGTCTTCAAAGAGCTCCTTTGCATATTATAAGAAGTAAAACTGCAGAATTAAATTCTATTGAAGGGTTGTATTGGGCAATGGTTGATTCTGCTCATGCAGCTTTAATTGCAGCAGATATTCCCCCAGCATCTCCAGAACATATTCCTGTAGATTTAAAAGAAAATTTTGTCAACACCGGAAAATTAAAAATGAAATATGTTATATGGTATAGAGATTTACTTGTTCTTCATAAAAAAATATCTCATGGAGAAATCAAGGATTTAAAAGGTGTTGAAATAGATGATTGGCAGGAAAAAACAGAAGAATTCTTAAGGGTAATGGCTCAGTTGGTGAAAGAGTTGATTGAGTAAAAATTAACTTATTTCTTTTCCTTTACTCTCTTTTTAACACTTCTAATATATTCATAAATTCCGCTTCCAATATTTGTTGCTAATTGCGCTCCTGCAACATAAGGGATTAATTCTGGATTATTAGATAGAGAAGAATAAACCCCCAGACTAACTAAAGAAACACAGACAAAAGTACCTACAACAAGACTCTTATCCCCATCATAATTTTCACTTTCAACTATCGCTCTTCCCATAGATGGTAGTAATAAAGTTGGATAAGTAATAAATCTAAAAACTTTCCCTAAACCTCTCCCAACTTTTCCTAAATCTTCCCCCATGACTGAAGATTCCAAACTCTTTGTCTTTAACTTTTTTATTTTAGATTTCTTAACTTTCTTTTTCTTTCCATAATATTTATCATTCTCCAATTCTCTTGAAATTTCTTTATTAACAATCTCAACAGGATAATTTGTTCCATCAAAGATTTCTTTAACATCTTGTTCAGAATATCTCCTATCTTTTTCATAAAACTCGTTTCCTACTCTTTTATGTATAGCATTAATTTGTTTTTTAGTTAAAAATTTCTGTTCCATTTTAATAAAAATTAGTTAATTAAGCTACCTTCTTTTCTTCTTCAGGTTTTGGATATAATTGATTTAACATTAAAGTAGTATTATCATTAATTATTCCTAAAGTTTTTGCCCCAAATTTTCTATCCTTAAGAACATGTACTGCTTTAATTGCTTTTCCAATTTCTTTTTTTACATTATCAGGGGTTTCTTCATTCTTCATTAATTTAGCTAAATCCATATAAGTATATTCATTATATTTTAAAAGCCCTTCTTTAACTTCGTCAGATAGACTATAACCGTCAGATAAATAATTTATCAAATCAGAAAATTTTGTTAATGAAAAAGCTTTTTCATATTTGCCTCCATAAAGATCAATTGCTTGAAGAACTGCTGTATTTCTTATTTGTGGTTCACGTCCTTTTATATTTAAACCTTCTGCGGCTTCTTTTAAACTTCTTTGTATTGCAGGATGTTCATAAAAATCTTCTCCAAGATCTTGACAAAAATTAGAATAAGAGGAAAGTGCTAAACTAGGGTCTTTTTCTGCATTCACCGCTGCAATAGCAGCTGATTCATATCTTGTTAAATCTTCTAATCCCATTATTCTTTTTTAATAAATTTAAACTTTATAAATCTTTCTTTTGTTACCACTTAGTAATTACTTTTCCTTAACATCATACAAAATCTTTGTTTTACAAGGAAGTTTTGACTTTATTTGTTTAAACACATGTCTAACAAAACTAACTGCTTTTGGATTTGCAACAGCAACAAAAAGAATCCTACCATTTGGTTTAAGAATTGCTGCTTTTCCAACAGCTTTACCATAAGCTAATTGCATTCCTGTCTGCATTCTGTCAGCTCCTGCACCAGTAAGCATTTTATTTTCTCTTTGAATATGATGTGGAAATGGAATCATCTTAAACAAATATTGTCCGGTAAATTCTTTATCTAATTTTTTATTTATATACTGTCTTACTGCCTCAAATGCATTTTGTCTAATTTGAATTTTTTCTGTTGTAACAAGTGTCAAACGATGAGGAATCTTGCCTTCATTATAAAGAGATTCTTTGCCCATAGTAAATTTAACAATTTTAGGTTGAGGAACAGTTTTTACATAAGATTTTCCTCTTTTCTTACTAACTCTTGTATAAGGAGTTACTTTCTTTTTTGAATATGCTGTTGCTTTTCTTAATCCTACCATTTATTTTATCTCCACATTTGTTGTAACAGCTTGTCCAGGTAAACCTTTTTCAAAAATAGCCCTCACAACACCTTTATTTCCATGAGCAGATGAAATCTTACCTTTGATTATTTTTCCAGATGGAGATTTCCATTCAACTTCTTTTCCAACAAATTTTTCAGCATCTTTTCTAGATTTAGTTCCTTCTATCTCTATTAAAAAATGCCTTTCATGTATAGTATGTCTTCCACGTCTAAATTGAATAACTTTTGCTTTTATCATATTATATTACCAAGAGAATTAGTTTTTAAAAGTTATGTTAGAATTATTCTCTTATTTCTCCACATTTTTTACAGTATAAAAAGAGAGTAACATCTTTTATAGAATCTATACCTATAATTTTAGCATTCCTTGATTTAAGCCTTTCAGGATTACAATTTGAACAGTATGAACTCATTATACCATTACGAGTATAATCCATACTTTTCTTAACAAGCAAAACATTAGGATTTTGATTTATTATGTCCTGAATTTTTATTCTTGTTAATCTTTCTATTTTTTCTTTTATTCTTTTTTTAGTTCCTCTTCCATTTTTACTTTTATTTTTATATTTTTGTAAAAGGTTATATTTTTTTAATGCTATATTTATTTTTTTATTGTTTAACTCAAAATAGCTTTCAGACACTAAATCTTCACAGGTAGCTTTAACAATTTCTTCTTCATTTTCTTCTCTCAATTGGAACACAATTTCTTCTTCTAATGACATAACTTCTTAGTAATAATCCTATTTATAAATTTTACGATTCAAGAAATTAATTTCATACAAAATCTTTGTTTAAAAGTTGCTAATAATAATCATTCATGATACACATAGCACTCAAATAATTCTGCCATAAATTTTCCAGAATTTTCTTTGAATTTTCTATAAGAAGATCTAACTAAATCCTCAATTATTACATCTTCATCAAGTTGATTACTCATAGCCTTTAATGCATGTAATCCTTTCTTAAACTCAACACTATTATATTTTAATTCGGAATTAGAAACTTTTTTTTCTCCAAGAACTTCCAACAAAAGTTCTGATTCAATACATACTTTACGATAATTCTTATCTAAGATATCTTTATCCATAGCCTGGCTATATTCTTCAAAAAAATCCATCATATTTAGAACAGCACGAATTAAATCTACCATTTTATTTTTTCTTCTCCTTATTATTCACCAAATCACGTCTTTGATTATATTCAATTAAATCATTTATCAAAATTGACGCATTTTTTCTTGCTTCATCAACTTTGTGAGAATTTAATTTACCTTTCTTAAATTGTGTTCTTGCACTAACAATATCTTTCAAAATTCTCAAATGTTGTGGAGAGAACTTTCCTTTCTTAATAAAATTTTTCTCGAATTCAGAAATTATTACTGCCTGAGCTTTTTTTCCAAGCATAGTTTTCAAAAGATTAAAAGTATCTTTGTAGATTTGTTCAATAGTTTTTTCCTGAACTCGCTTCTCAATTTGTTCCCTTAATTCCTTAAGTCTCTTCAAATAATCTTCAGTATCTTTAAGCAATTTATCAATCTCAACACCTTTAATCTCTTTTATTTTTTCATGTTCATAATCTTTGTAAATTCCAACAACTTTTTCAAGAATATTAATATATTTTTTCTCTAATATTTTTTCTTTATCAACAAATACTTTTTTCATTTCAGGCACAATTTGTTTTGGTGTTGGAGGAGGTAATCCATAAAGCATTAATAACGCTTGACTGGGGGTTGTAATACCCCAATAAATATCTTGAATTACTATTTCAAGTAAAGCTGCCTTGGCTCTTTTGATAGTTTTATCTCCTAAAGACATAAACATGTCAATAGCTTCTGGAGAAGGTTTTAATTTACCCATTTTCAGCAAAGCTTTCCATGGCATAAATGTCCCCCTATCATAAATAGGAATTCCATCTCTAATAAAAGTAAAAATAACAGGATGAGCATCTTTAACACTTTCCCAGAAATCAGTTAAAAGATAAATCTGTGGAGAAAGTTTATTTTTCACTCCAGCAAGAGCAGATGCTTCAGCAACATATTGGTAAATTATTCCTCTTAATCTCTCTTTTAATTCCAATCTTGGCATTCTTTTAACATCAGTATCATTAATAATTACAAAAACATCAACATCAGAAGTTTTAACTGCCTCTCCTCTAACTAAACTTCCACCAATAACATAACTTACAACATATTTTTCAAACTTTTGCAAAACCAATGATTTATGAATTTCAGCAACTCTCAATGCCCCCAAAATTCCTTTATCATAAAGTGGAAAAGACATAGCAATTGCACCGCTTAATTCAAATTTACTATCCAAACAATTTTCCCAAACATCCAAAGGAGTTTTAACCTGAATCCAAATCTTCTGCTTTCCTATTTGTTTAATTATTTCTTGTTTTATCTTTGGAATTTCTTTAATTTTATCTTCAGGAACAATAATATAAACATGCATATGTTTTTCAGTTTCCTTTGGAATTTCTTCTTCTTCAATAAACTTTTGTATCGCCATAGGAGGCAAAATACTTATTGATTGAATATAATTATACTTTTTGACAATAAAAGATTTTAATTTTTCAAGTTCTTTTTTTGTCTTTTCCATATCTTTTTGAACTTTCTCAGATGTATCTGGAACAACTGGTTTTTTATCAGAATACTTTTTATCAAGATTCATTTCAGGAATATCTTGGTTTTTGTTGTCTTTATCCATAGTAAAAAGAGGATTTATTTAATATATAAACGTTACGAATCACAAACTTTAAAACTATAAACTCTTTCTTGAAATTAGGTCCTATAGTCCAGCGGTTAAGACTCTTCGTTTACACCGAAGGAACCGAGGTTCGACTCCTCGTGGGACCATTTCGAACCGAGGAGAGGTTTGACCGAGAGTTTACACGAGTATTAATCCATAAGAAAACAAGTGTTGGCTCGAGTTCCTCGTGGGACCATACTCTACCTCACTTAATCTTAAAAACTATTTCTCATTTAATCAAACATGCGTGAGTAGTATAGTGGTTAGTATATCTCGTTGCCAACGAGGTGACCCGAGTTCGATCCTCGGCTCGCGCATTTCATAATACTTTTTAAACACCTTTTTCTTAATATCAAAAAGAGGTTCATGCGATTTCCCTGGAGGCAATTAGAAATCGCCTCACCGCAAAGGAAGGGAAAATCGAAAAAAACCGCTTAGGTTGTTTTCAAATGATATATATTCCAATTCTAGGAGCTTTGGGATTAGCAGTAGGAACTATTTTAGAAAAAATAGTTTTAATGAAAAAAAATATGAATATTAAGAAATATCATACAGCAATATTTCTTGCAATTGTTTTGGCAATGTTACCATTTATTTATTTTTTCTGGAGATTAGATTCTCCAGCTCTTGAACTAAAAAATATTTTAATTTTCCTTGCAATAATTATTATTTCATTAATTGCGAATATGTTTGTTTTTTATTCTTTAAAATGGGAAAAAATTACCAAGCTTGAACCTGCAAGAATTTTAGAACCAATGTTTGTAATATTCCTTGCAATTATTTTTAGTTTCTTTATTGATAGTAACTTATATGAAAAAAATATAAAAATTATAATTCCAGCGTTAGTTGCAAGTGCAGCCATAATTTTTCCACACATAAAAAAACACCATTTTCATATAAATAAATACATAATAGCAGCAATTTTAGGAAGTTTCTTTTTCGCCCTTGAATTAATAATCACGAGATTAATTCTTGATTTTTATTCCCCAATCACTTTTTATTTTTTAAGATGCTCTTCTATTTTTTTAATTAGTTTAGTATTATTTAGACCAAAACTTAAATCATTAGGTAAGAAATCAATTTGGATTATTTTAATTACAGGAGCAATATGGGCTATTTACAGAATTGTAATTTATTGGGGTTATTTGAATTACGGAATTATTTTTACAACATTAATGATAATGCTTGGACCAATATTCATATATATCCTTGCATGGAAATTCTTAAAAGAAAAACTTAATTGGAAAAATATTTTTTCTGCATTAATTATTATTGGTTGTGTTATTTATGTTATTTTGGGGTGATTTTATAGTAGTAAAAGATAGAAATATTTATAAACAAAAATTTTCTGCTTGTATTATGGTACTAAAACTAAATACTACAAGGGAAGTATATAGAGAATTCTATGGTAAGGGTGCAGACCAAATGGCAAAATTAATCACTGACAATAGAGTTCCAATGAATGTTGCCCAATTGATGCAAAAAAGACTCGAAGTTAGAAATTCTGAACCTAATATTAAAAATTCTTATATAGATAAGTTTTTTGATACTGGAGACATTGTTGTATATAATCCCTATGGAGAAAAAAGGTATGGTTCTTATTCTATGGATCATCGCGATGGGTCATATAGTTGGACAGAGAAAAAAATAAAAATTGTTCATGACTCTCCACTATCAAGGAAACTGATTTTACAAAGCCTAAAAACAGGAATTTTAGATGATGAAATTTACAAATCATTACTCGGAGAAGAATTTAAGGAAAGTGAAATTGGAATTCTTGGGTATATTAATTCTATGTCAAAAAAAGAAGCTAAAGCCCATCCTATCTGGAAATTTTTAGCAAGAGACCAAGCTCTTTTAGACGATTATGTTGATTATGTCTTTGCAGAAAGAAAACTTAAAGGATTGCCCCTAATGCAGATTTCTCTTCCAAATTTAATTTACAATAATCTAGAATTAAGGGTATGGCGTATCTGCGGGATTAATAATGGTGATTCTGATGCTATTGCTAATGAACTTAATAGTAAGTATAATTATGGTTTTGATGATCGTTTTATTGGCATAGATTCAAAGACACTTAAATGTATAGAATGATTTTATTATTAGACAAAATTTTATTTTAATTTTTTCTATTTAATCAATACATCCCACTCATTCCAGGAGGTATTCCACCTGCACTTCTCATACTTCCATTTTTTCCAGAACTAGCAATAACATCATCTATTCTCAAAATCATTATAGCAACTTCACTCGCAGAACTTATTGCCTGACTCTTTACTTTATATGGTTCAATAATTTTTGCTTCTAAAACATTCTCAATTCTATTATTAAATAAATTTAATCCTGCATGTCTCTCTCCAGAATCATGTCTTGATTTTAATTCTGTTAAAGTATCTATTGGATCTATTCCTGCATTTTCTGCCAGAGTTATTGGAATAAATTCCAAAGCAGATGCAAATTCTTCAACAGCAAGTTGCTCTCTCCCACTTAACGACTGCCCAAAATGTCTAAGTTTTCTTGCAAGTTCAATCTCAATAGCACCGCCACCAGAAACTACTAAACCAGTTTGCAAAGAAGAAACAACATCTCCCAATGCATCCTTTAAAGATCTTTCAATTTCATCAATAACATGTTCTGTCCCTCCATGAATTAAAATTGTCAATGCTTTAGGATTCTGGCATCCCCTTATATATGTCAAAGTATCCTCGCCGTGATTTACTTCTTCTACTATCTGAGCATTACCCAATTCCAATGAACTAAGTTCACTTAAATTACTCACAATTTTCCCCTTAGTTGCTTTAGATATTTTGTCCATATCGCTTTTTGCAACTCTTGCACAAGAATAAATTCCCTCTTTAGACAATAAATATTGTGCAAAATCATCAATTCCTTTTTGGCAAAAAATAACATTCGCCCCAGAAGATTTAACTTTTTCAATCATGTCCTTTATTGTTTTCTCTTCTTGATTAATAAAACCCTGCAATTGTTCAGGAGAAGAAATAGAAATCTTTGTATCTATTTCTGGATTTTTCAATTCTAAAGGAAAATCAATTAAAGCAATTTTTGCAGAATTAACAACAGACGGCATATCAATTGAAATTTTTTCTTTGTCTAAAACAATTCCAGAAATCAATTCTGTATCATTGATACTGTCTCCTTTTGATTTCTCTATTTTAATATCATTCAAATCAACTTTCCCATTATTTTGTACTTGAACAACAGCTTTAACAACAATTTCTGCAAATTTTTCCTTAAATCCTTCTGCACCTTTGCCTGTCATTGCAGTTATAGCAATTTGTTTCAAAACATCTTTATCCTCTGGAGCAATTTTTAAGGATATCTCTTTTAAAATCTCTTGAGATTTTTCAGCTGCAAGCCTATAACCTTTTGTAATAACAGTTGGATGAATCTTCATATCTAAAAGTTTTTCAGCATTTTCTAAAAGTTTTCCTGCAATCATAACAGCCGTAGTAGTCCCATCTCCTACTTCACTTTCCTGAGTCTTCGCAATTTCAACCATCATTTTTGCTGCAGGATGTTCAATTTGCATTTCATCTAAAATGGTAACACCATCATTTGTAACAATAATATCATTTGTAGGAGAAACAAGCATTTTATCCATGCCTTTTGGTCCTAAAGTAGTTTTAACCATCTCTGAAACCATTTTTGCAGCCAAAATATTATTCCTTTGAGCATCTTTGCCCATAATTCTCTGAATATCTTCTGGCAATATAACCATTGGTTTTTCTGTCATATTATCTCATCTAGATTTAGTTATTTAAAGATTATTATGATAGAAAAACAAATAAAACTTATAAAGAAGAGAGTATTAATAAAACTATGAAAAAAATATTAGTTTCAGACGTGATGACGAGAATGCCTATTACTATTAGTCCAGACACAAATCTATTAGAATGTGCTAAAAAAATGGTTAGAAAAAGATTAGGTAGTCTTTTGATTGTAAAAAATAAAAGACTTCTGGGATTTATTTCAAATCATGATATTTTATGGGCATTAATAAAAAAATCAAAAGAAGGTTTATCAAAAATAAAAGCAATTGATATCTCTCCAAAAAAAATAGCAGCAATAAAACCAACTTTTACAATTGAAGAAGCTGTGAAAAAAATGAAAAAAGTGAAATTTTACAGACTCCCCGTAATTAAGGATAAAGAATTGGTAGGAATAATTTCTATGAAAGATATCTTGAATTTTTATCCAGAACTCTATCAAGAATTAAAAGAATTTGCAGACATAAGAGAAGAAACAAAAAAACTAAAGAGGATAAAAAAAGCAGAAGCAAGAAAAATGACAGAAGGAATTTGCGAAGAATGTGGAAATCAAGGAACTCTTTATAAGATTGATGGAGTATTAATCTGTGAATCTTGTATGAATTTAGCATAATCCCTTATTTTATTTTCCGAAGAATATTTAAATAAAGTTTCTATATTGTTTTTATAAAAAAAGTTGTTTTTATGCGATTTTCGTCAGAGGCAATTTAAAAATCGCCTCACCGCAAAAGAAGGGAAAATCGAAAAAAACCGCTTAGGTTGTTTTCAAATGCCAGAAAAAGATACAATATTTTCAAGTAAAGTCAAATATGGAGGAATTTTTTTGTTTAAAGATTTTTATAGATTTTGTTATGATTGGCTTACAGATGAAACAGGTTTATATATTTCTGAAGACGGATATACAGAAAAATTAAGTGGTGATTCAAAAAACTTAGATATCAAATGGACTGGCACAAGAAAAGTTACTGACTATTTCAAATTTGAAATTAAAATTGCATTTAGAATACTTGAACTAACAAATGTAGAGATAAATCAAAATAACACAAAAATAAAAACAAATAAGGGAGGAGTTGAAATAAGAATCAAAGGAACCCTTGTCAAAGATTATCAAGGCAAATTTGAAATTAATGCTTTTCAAAAATTCTTAAGAGCCATTTATGAAAAATGGGTTATCCCCTCAAGAATAGAAGAATTTGAAGAAAAATTAATTGGAGATTGCGATGAATTTTTATCTCAAGCAAAAGCTTATTTGGATTTAGAAGGTAAGCAATAGCTCTACATAACAGAAATCTTTAAATAGAATTTACTTTTTATGTTAAAATGAAAAAAAATTTAATTTTTATAGCCTTAATATTATTAATTTTGCCTTCAATTTCAGCAATAAATTTAACTATTGAAAAACAAAGTTCAAATGAAGTATTAATTGTTGGATTAGATATGCCGGCTGTTTTTAATCTAAAAATAACTAATTT
>SDBV01009645.1_pt1 | contig 12792 bp, 22 predicted proteins | sample 2277081 | NCBI WGS metagenome assembly SDBV01 (sample SAMN10402039, study PRJNA504765) | marine sediment metagenome | isolation source: marine sediment core GS10_PC15, 223 cmbsf | place: Arctic Ocean: Southern Knipovich Ridge | collected 2010
TACGGGCTTCTCCGCGACGCCGCCGGAGCACAAACCGCGATCCATGCCGGGACCCTGTTCTCGGTCGCCGGGACCTACACCGGTAATCACCGTTTTATCGACCAGCGGTCCGCCATCCGCTACGTCGTCGACGTGTTCGGAGCCGAATACCGGGTCAACCCTGATTTCACTCTCGACGCCGGCCTCGAATCCGACCTCTTTGTGACCACGCCGACGGCGATCCTCGCCCGCAAGATCACCGACGGTCGGGATCCGACGATCGAGGGGATCCCGATCGCGCAGTTCGAGTCCGATACCGACGTGCACGACTACTCGACCCGCGTCGTCGTCCTCGCCGACGGATCCGGCTCCCTCATCGCCACCGGCTCCGCCGACGCCGCCTCGGTCCCCTATGTCGACGGGTTCGCCAACGACGTCGTCCGTACCAGGATGGTCAACGAGGCGGAAACCTCCGCGGGGAACGCAAACTCGCGAGCCCAGCTGCATCTAAACCGGTTTGCCGCCTTGCGGAAGGCGCTCACGATCTCGACCAAAGACTTCGACGTTGAGGGCTCGTTCGCGGTAGGCGACACGGTCTACGTTTGGGACCCGACCGACGAAGCTCTCGTCGACATTACGAACGAGGTCCGGTTCCGTGGAGCGGTCCTCTCCCCCGTCAAGATCCGGGTCCTCGGACAGACCTTCCCGATCACTGCCGGGATGTCCGTCTACATCCGCCACGGCGACGCCACCTACACCGACGTCACCGACTCCGTCGTATTCGAGGAGGGCGAGACAAGTCTCGAAGTCGGAGCGAACCCCCGCTCGCTCGGCGGCGGCGAAGGCGGACAGATCCTCTCCGGGCGGGTCAACACCGAACCGGTCCCCGACGACGGGTCGACCCCCGACGTCCCCGTCCACGCCAACACGCCGTGGGGGACGGCGTCATATCTCGACAACGAAGGCCGGACCCGAGCCCGGATCCTCGTCGAATGGGACACGCCGCTCAACACGGACGCGTCGACGATCACCGACGGGTCTCACTACACGATCCGGTGGCGGATCACCGGCGAGACCGAATATCAATTCTCGACGGTCGACTTCGGGACCAACAAGTTCCTCCTACAAGATCTCTCCCCCGGAGTGACCTACGAGATTTCGGTCGCTGCCGTCGACCGGCACAACAACTCCGCCGGATACGGAGCGGACGAGTCGGTCGTCGCTCAGGCTGACACGATTGCGCCGTCGACCCCGGCCGCGGCGACCGTGGCAGGGTCGCCGCTTGCCTTGCAGATCAGCCACGACCTCGGTAAGGCGTCTGGTGGGACGTTCAACCTCGAAGCCGACCTCGACCACCTGAAGGTCTACGTCTCGACAACTTCGGGCTTCACGCCTGCGGAGGCGAACCGGGCCGGGGAGATCCCGGCAACGAACGCCAACCTCACGCTCGGGATCACCGTCATCAAAACATTCGAGATCCTCGACACGGCGACAAGGTTCGTGAAGGTGACCGCCGTCGACGCGGCAGGGAACGAGTCGGGGGCGTCAGCTCAGGCGTCGGTAACGGCTGACCTCATCGACACGGCGCACATCACGGACGCCCTTATTACGACCGCCAAGATCGACAACCTTGCCGTGACGAACGCCAAGATCAACGACCTCAACGTCAACAAGCTGAAAGCCGGGACGATCAATGCCGAGATCATCACGCTCACCGGATCGGCGAAACTCGAAATCGTTCAAGCCTCAGGTAATATCCAGCTTGGCAGTGATGTTGGTCCCGTAGTGGGCTACGCTGGGCTCTCCCTCTCACATTCGAACTTCGACAATATATTCCTCCGTCGCAACAGCGATGGTGTCGTGTTCTTCCGAATCAATGATGGAGGCGCAAACGCGCTCACTTTTGACTCCGCCAGCGGCGTTCTGGCGGTCACCGGAGAAATCCACGCCAACACTGGAACTCTCACCACCCTCACCGTTGACGGAACTATCACTCTCGGGACAGACGGAGTGCTCCGCACTGCTCCATCTGGACAGAGGATTGAAATTACCGGAGCGGATCAAGACCGGATACGGTTTTTCACTGGTGATTCATTTGAAGCAATCCCAGGAACGACTAGAGCGGCTGTTAGCGGCTCTGGAGCCAGCCGCACATTACAGACTGCCGTACACGCACCTACCACCACTGGTGACACCAACTCGATGGCTCTCATTGTCCGCTCCGAGTCTTTCGACGATTCTTCTTTCTCACCTGCAATTGTCGCTTCATATGGGGGCGGATCGAGCCAAACGCCACAGTTCCGGATGGAGACGAATATTCGACTGAGGTTAGCAGAGGGCACAGCGTCAGAACCGGGACTCGCGTTCGTTAGCGATGGCAAGACTGGCATGTATCGATCTGGTACTGATGAAATAGCGCTTGGCAGTGGCGGTGCGGAAATGTTCACCGGCCTGAACGCCGCCACCGACGAGGTACGGATCCTCCCCGCATTCGCCAACGCCATCGCCTCCGGCGACGACCACGTCGGCGTAACCTCGACGGGGCTCCTCCGTCGCCAAACCTCGGCGCTCAAATACAAGAAGTTCGTTGCACGCCTCGACCCCCGCGAGCTTGCCAACATCGACCTCGACCCGGCGAGGTTCAAACGACGATCAACGACCACGACGCGCGGCGAACGAGACGACGCCTGGCACGTCGGGCTAGTCGCCGACTGGCTGATCGACCAGGACGAACGACTAGGCCGACGAGATCCAAACGGCAAGCCCGAAAACTTTAACGACCGAGCGGTCCAGGCGGTCCTCGCCTCGAAATCGATCGTCGCGTTTGAGGAGATAACAGACCTCCGCACCGAAATCGACGAGCTGACAACCCGACTAGCTGAGCTGGAGCGGGCAGCGTGACCACCACGAGGAAGGCCCCGCCATGATGCCAACCGCCGACGTCCTCTCCGCTACGCGAGTGATCGAGCAGCTCGTCCTCGAAAAGAAAGCCGCCGCTGACGCGTATGCCGCCGAGCTTCGCACGAGCTCGGCGCTCCTATTCGCCCTCGCCGTCGACGCCGCCGACGAGAAGGGAAAGGTCCGCCTCTCGAAACCCGCAGTCGACGCCGGAGCGACCGTTGAGTCGGTTGACGTGAAGATCCTCAAAGCCGGATCGGTAGTGCTGACCGTCACTCTCAAAGCACCCCCTACAGAGGATGGGGACGAATGAGCGAGCTCGCCGCCCTAATCGCCATCCTCACGATCCTCGCCACGATCTTCATCTCGATGCTCGGCGGCGTGTACGTCATCCTCTCGCGGATCGGCGCACTCGAACAAGTCGTCAGCGACGGACTCAAAGAGCGCCTAGCTCACGTCGAGAAATGGGTCGCGTGGCTCGTGAGATACCGCGTCGACCAGTCGGACCGGACCGGCGTCGCGGTCCCGACCCCGATCCCAGACACCGACGAGATCGACGAGGTCCTCCCGTGAGCCGACTCTCGAACACCTGGATCGAGACCCACTATCCGACACGCTGCAACGTCCCGCGGGTCAAGGCCCTCATCGGCGACAGCGGCACGTACGGATGGGTCCACCGCGACGCTGCCGTGATCTTCGAGGCGCTCTCGCTCGTGTTCATCGCATGGGGCTACGAGGTCCGCTCCGCCGGGTCGTACAACTGCCGACGGATCAAAGGCTCGAGAACGTGGTCGTCGCATTCGTGGGCCGTGAGCGATGACATCAACCCGGATACGAATCCGTGGGCTCCGTGGGTCGGCGGTCGACTCGTCACCGACCTCCCCGACGATCTCATCGCCTACGTCGAGAACGAGCTCGTCACCGTCTCCGGCGGGCTCCCGGTCCTGTTTTGGGGCGGTCGGTGGAACCGACACGACCCGATGCACTTTCAAACCATCGCCACCCCGGCCGAGACGGCCGCGGGGATCAACACACCCTCAGGAGGAATCGTGTCTCAATATGTCCGCCAAGGTTCGAGCGGTCCCGGCGTCGGGGAGCTACAGGCGCACCTCATCGGCCAGGGCTTCGACCTCGGGAGGTGGGGTCCCTTGAATGACGGCCTTGACGAGTCCTACGGCGGCGACACCACCGCCGCGCTCGCCCAATGGCAGAACGCCCTCGGGATCGTCGAATACCTCAACGTCTCCGGGTCGTGGGCGGCGCAAGATCCCGGGACCTACGCCGGACCCAGGACGTGGGCGAAGCTCGGCGCACAAGGCAACAAGGGCGAGAAGGGCGACCCAGGAGAGCCCGGCGTCGCCGGATCCCCCGGCGTCAAAGGCGAGAGAGGGGTCGAAGGACCCCAAGGCGACCCCGGCGCGGGCGGCAGCACCGGGACGAAGGGCGACCCCGGGGCCAAGGGCGATCCCGGACCCGTGTATATCGGAACGATCGAAGTCGTGCCAAAACAGGCACCGTAGAGGAAAGGAACCACCCATGAACAGAGAACCGTTAGCGACCATCGCGGCGGTCGTCGTCGTGATCCAGCTACTCGCACCCGGAGCCGTGATCTTCGGCCTCGTCGACTGGTCCGTAGACCAATTGGCGTTTGTCGAGTCGTTCGTCATCGCCGTATCGGCGATCCCGGCGACCCTGTTCGTCCGGAGGAAAGTCACCCCGACGAGCTCGCCGAACCTCCCGCCACCGGAGCCTGAGGTCGGATTCGAGCCGCCGAACTAGGCTCGACATCGCCACAACTCGTGGCGTGGTTGGCGTATAGGGCCACATGAGAAGAACCCTCCCAACGGGGTTGGGGGGGTTCTTCCGCGTCCTGGTCGTCTACGGCAACGGAATCAGGTACACCGCCGGGGAACCGAAAATGTCGACCGACACCAACAGCTCGGCCTCGGTCGCGTCTACGGATACGACGAACGCGGCCTCGCCGGAGAGGACCGAACCAGGCAACACGTCACCATCGAGGCTGCCGTTCTCGTCACCCGCGAAGGTAAAAGACATCGATCGGCCATCGATGCGCAGTTCGAGGGACAGCAGCGATGAGACGCTCTCAGATTCGCTCCCACGGTTCTCCCAGGTTCCGTCGATGACGACCCACTTCTCGCCCGGCTCAGGTTCGGAGAAGTCGGTTCCTTCCGACACGCGCACGCCGTTCAGAGTGAATGCCATATCCCCGGCGCTGACGGTGTCGCCGATCGAAGCCGCGCCCTGCGCGGGTGCCGCTGTCGTCTCCGCGGGTGCCGCTGTCGTCTCCGTGCTGCCCGCCTGCGTAGTGGTGGCCGCATCACCGCCGGTGTTGGGTTCGACTTCGGTGTCTTCGGTCGCGCATGCGGCCAATAGGAGCGAGGCTGCCATGCCGGCCATAAGGATTCGGATGCCTAGCTGTTGCATTCCCGCTCTCTTTCGCTGTGGTGTGCCTCCGCTCTCGGAGTGTAAGCCGATTCAGACCTCGATGACGGATGAGTGCCGAATAATCGGTTACGGTCAAGCTGCAGGACGCTCCACCCAATCAATCCCCCGGAGCCGGTTCTGTGTCCACTTTCCCAGGTCCAGCAGAGCGGTAGCCGCGGCCGTCATTTCATCGATAGCGGCAGCCACGTCCGGGTCCATCGAATGACGTTGCAACGCGTACAGCTCGAACTCGCAGCGCACCATGGACCGGAGCGCTGCGGTGAGATCACCGACATAAAGACCCGACCCCCATTGGCCGATTCTCATGGGTATGACTATCGGCATTCAAGCGGCGAGACTTGACATAGCGTGGATTATGGGCGCTTCGAGGTCGTCTTCGTCAAGCTCGAGCACGACTTCGCCCTCTACCACGACCGTAGATCCGGGCGGTGCATGGCCGGCAGCCATGAAAAACACGCCCCGCGCTGGGCCCTTGAGCCCGAAGGCATCGGCAAGCAGGGTTGCCTGTGTCGGTGCCGGTACGCTCTGACCTGTCTCGTACTTTTGGATCGAGCTGAGTGTGACTCCGGACTTAAACGCAATCTGCTCCTGCGTTATGGCGTCATAAGCAGCACGCATCTGTTTCATGTAGGCCGGAAATACCTTTCGAGCCTGTGGGTTTGCCTGCCTCGGCATTTGCTTTTCTCCCTCCCTGGACTATATGAGACTATCATACTTTGTACTAGCTGTGTAGGAGCAACCCACCAAAAGGGTGCCCGCTTAAAATGCTTGCGTAATAGTTGCATGTAAGTTACAGTCGTCGGCATGGACTCGACTGATAGCTTGCTGGCTGAGTTATTGACCACTAAGCAGGCTGCCGACCTTCTCAACGTGCATCCGGTGACGCTCGCCCAGTACCGCGTCGACAACGTTGGCCCCACCTACGTCAAGATCGGGCGCCGCGTCTTTTACCGCCGCAAGGATCTCGAGGCCTTCATTGAGACCGTCGAACCGGAAGCCCGTCGATGACTGTCGTCTTCTACCTCGTCGTCTTCGCCGCCGGCGCCGGCGTCGGTGTCCTCGTCTCCGGCATCCTGTTCGTCTACGACACGCTCCCCCGACGCGACCACTACTCGACCGGATACGCCAGCGGGCACCGTGACGGCGCCGTCGGCATCTGGCGAGGCGGACCAATCCGATGACCACCGCGCACCGGATGATATGGGTCGCCGAGGGAACCGAGCGGCGAACGTTGGAAAAGCGTGACGGCTGGCTCGTATGGCTCGTCGCTTTCGAGCTCGTCCTGTTTGGTGGCGGCGTGCCTCTTTTCTGGTTGCGGTTCTGATGACCGAACGACTGTGGATGCGGGGCGGGATCGAACGAGTGACGATCGACGAGGGCGGCCGCTGGTACATCGTCGACGCTGCTCGGTTGTGGTCAGTCACCTACATCCTCAGCCGTGTCCTCCCCAAGAAGGCGCTCGACCTGTGGAAACGGAAGATGGGCGGCATCGCCCCCATCCACTACCACGACAAGATCACCACCCTCCTCGACGGCGAAACGGTCACCTGGGATCCGAAGACTGGCCGGCCCACCTCCCCCGGCGCCAAGGCCGTCTACGAGCTCGTCACCAACTACTCCGACGCTGCCGCCGCTCAGGCTGCGGTACGCGGCACCCTCCTCCACGATTACGCCGAGGCGCACGTCCTCGGCGCACCGATGCCTCCGATCCCCGACGAGATCACCGAGCACATGACCCATTTCGCCGAGTTCCTCGACGTGTGGTCCCCGGAGTTCATCGCGGTCGAGTCGCCGGTGTATTCGCCGAGTCAGCTGTACGCCGGCACCCTCGACATCATCGCCGACTTCGACCGGAGCCTGTTCACCGACCGCGACCTCGAAGCCCTCCTCGGCCCCTGCTTGAGTGTGGAGGCACAGCCCGCCTATCAGGAACAGCTCGAGGCGCTCAAAGCGAAGCCGACGCTGCGGCTCCTCGGCGACTACAAGACCGGGAAACGTCCCTACGCCGACGCTGCGTTGCAGATGGCCGCGTACCGCCACGCCGACGGCTATTACGCGCTTCCCGATTCGAGCGGGGAACCGATTCCCGAAGTCGACGGCGCCATCGTGATCCAGATTACCGGAGACGGGTATGCCGTGTATCCGGTGTGGACCGGTGAGCACATCTTTGGCGTGTTCACGTATCTGCGTGAAGTGTTCCGGTGGGATGAGGAGACGTGGAAGCACGCCCTCGGCCGGCCGGTGACGAACCCGACGCAACCGCGTCTCGTAACTGTACCCGCAGCGGGCGACAAGGAGGAGGTTGGCTGAATGGCCTATTCGGTGTTCGACGACATCGCGGAACTGGTCAACGACGGCGAGCTGGACCATCACATCATCGCTGACAAGGTCGCTGCCGATGTCCCGGCGAGAGCGTTACCCGACACGGTCAAGCTCCTACTACCCGAAGCTGTTCTTCTGCAGCAACGACAGCGGCGGGCCCGGCTCCTCGGTCATTCCGCGGGAATGGAGCAGCGGGATCGGACGACCAGCGGCGTCAATGAGCAGTTCCGTGACGTCGGGTGGGACATCGTCTACCACATTCGACGCGTCGACGGGACACGGTTCAGTATCGCGCTCGGTGCGATGACGTCGGAGCAGCACCGTCTCGTCGCACATGACTATCGGGTCCGGGCTCAGGCGAACTCGGTGCGTGCTGAACAGCATGAGACGTTGGCCGGGATGATCCCAGAAGGTGGGGTTACCAGGGACCTGCTCTGGGACGACGTGTATGAGGTTTTGAAGTGACCAGTTGCTCCCCGACCCATGGGTCCCGCGCAAGCCACGCACCGAGCGGTCGGGGAGCTCTTACCAGGCCAACAAACTCCCCGACCCACGCCAGTAGCGCAAGCCATGCTACGCCCGGTCAGGGAGTTGTTGGAATCGCACCATGAGCCACCCGCCGACCCCCAATCGCGTCCCGGAAGCCAGGGATAGGGCGGGCGAAACGGTGTGGCTGATGGTGCGGTTCCACGCCGACCTCCTCAACGACTTCGAAGACCAACGCAAACGCGTCACCAACCGCCTCCTCGCCCTCACCCGCGACGACGAATGGGGACGCGGCATCCCCGACACCCACCCCCACATCATCGACGCCCAAGAAACACTCAACCGGCTCGAAGAGCTAGAGAAACTCCAAATCGACCACCTCAGCTACGCCTTCGCTGACCTCCCCACCCCAATCATCGACCATGTCGAGAACACCCTCGGGCTCGGCACCAAAGGCGTAGCCCGCTGGCTCGGCACCGTCCTCAACCCGGCGTGGCACCCCCGCCAGCAGCGTCCCCGCAAACTCCGCGAACTCTACGCCTATTGCGGCCTCCACGTCGTCGACGGAACCGCGCCACGTAACCGGCGCGGCCAACAGTCCAATTGGAACAACTCGGCACGGATGCGCGCCTGGAACATGGCCGACCCGTGCATCAAACACCGAGCCTCCCCATACCGGGCCGTCTACGACGAAGCCAAGAGCCGCTACCTGGAGCGTGACAGCGACACGCTGACCCTCGGCCAAATAGACGCTCGGGCGCGCCGGATTCTGATGAAAGCAATCGTACGTGACCTTTGGTCAGCAGCGAAGGAGGAAAACAATGGCAACTGAGCAACAGACCGAACTAGAAGGGATGCCGGATCCGGCAACCAAGGTGTACGTGTCGGGAACGGTGGGCAGCCCCGACGGCTTCACCGATGGGATCACCAAATCGAAGATCGGGGACGAACGCACCCTCACCGCCCGGGTGGAGATCCTCAACGTCGGTGACCAGAAACAGCGCCAGGGTCGCGCCCATTACGTCAAGTTCGCCGTCACCGAGCTCATCAGCCTCGACTGATGACGAAACCTCTGGAGTTGGTTCGCGGTTCGACCCGGCATCAGATCATGGCCGAGCTGGAACGCTACCCCGACTCATGGTTCCGGTGGTACCAGTTCCCCGAGCTGACTGATGTGAACCGGGTCACCATTCAAAAGGCGTTCTCTCGGCTGATCGGCGACGGGATGGTCGACCGTCGGATGGTGCTGGATTTCGACGAGTCGGCGTCGGCTTCGAGTAGGCGACCTCACGGGTTCCACTATCGCGAAATTCGCCATCGGCCCGAAAAGGACGTCTGAGATGGCGATCAAGGACATTCAGGAACGCTATCGGGAGCTAGGTCGAATCCGGCTCGGCAAGAAAGGCGCCAAAGGTGAACCGCAGAAGCTCGACACGTTCCGGCTCACCTCCCCCTCAGAGGACTACCTCAAAATAGCAGCCCACTCGCTTGGCGGATCGGTGCAACCCTGGGAGGACGCGCCCACCGGGAAGCAATACCAGCTGATTACCGACACCGACCAGCTCAAGGTACTTGTCCCGGAGCAACGCATGAGGGACGGCCAAAGTTACGAGCTGTGGACTGCTGGCGGTCGGCAACGCAACTGTGACGGCGTCACTCAGATCGACGGAACGATCTGTGTCTGTGAGCCGGGGGATCGGGAATGTAAACCGGTTACTCACCTACAGGTGATGTTGCCCCAACTGCCCGACCTCGGGGTGTGGCGGGTCACGACTCACGGGTTCCGCGCCGCCGCCGAGCTGCCGATGACTGTCGACCTCCTAAATGCTCTCGCCGCGGCGGGTCGGCACGTACCGGTGGTCCTGCGGATCGAACACGACACCTCCAAGGTCGAGGGGAAGACCCACCGGTATGTGGTTCCCACGCTCGGCCTAACGCAACCGCTCGACGAGCTCGAAGCGGCTCAAGGGCTCGAAGCAGGGACGCTAAGTCGCATCGCCGCCGGACCCAAACGGTCCATGACCGCCGCTGCGGAGCGTCCCTCGTTGCCGGAGGAACGGCCCGCCCTGCCCGCGGAGCCTGCGTCGATCCCGACGCCTGATGATTCCGCGGAGCTGCCGGTTCCGACCGTGCCCACCGTTCCACCCGACAGCTCCGCGGATGTTTCTGCCGCGGAGCCAAGGGTTATCGCGCTCACGGAGGGCTCCGCGGCAGAGATCCGAACCGCGGTCATGGCGCTCCACCCTTCGGAAGCGCTCGACTTCGCCCGGTACCTGCTCGAGCATCAGCCCCCAACGGGGGAGACGATGCCAGTTCATCAGCTGTGGGTTAGACGGTTGTTTTATGCGATGGAACGCCCCGGCCTGTGGCGCCCTGCCGAGGAGGCTGCACTGTTCCCCGAAGACGGCGAACCGATGGCGACCGATCCGCTGCATGTGGCGCTTTGGAGCCACAAGAAGGCCCTGCACCTCGGCGATCTACTCCGCGACGACCTCCTCCCCTTCTGCCAGCAAGCCGCCGACGCCGCCGACGCCAAACTCGGAGAAGCCAACGATGGATGACGAACTCGACATTCTGAACCGATTTATGGTCGCCAAACAAGGCGACAACCTAAGGGTCATGTTGCCAGTCGTCGCTACGCCTGACCAGGCACTCGCCCATGCTGCCTGGCTTGTCGCAATGGCTGAACCGTTCGCGTCACACGATTTCGCCGAATATCTCAAGGCGGTTCAGGCCACATGACTACCCGCACCGTCGAAACCGATGTGCGTGTCCCCCGCGGCGACTCCGGGCATATACGCGGCCCCGCCAGCGAAGTACTCGTCGCCCTCACCGCTATCCAAGACGCCATCGCCGCATGCGCCAACGAAGTTGAGGCGCCCCAGGGTGTCGACCCGGTCGCCACCATCAGCCTGACACAAACCGATGTGCATGTCAGCGTCTCCTACACCGAAGACGGCGGTGGCTGATGTCGAGCCCGATCTACCCGCGGCTCGTCGATCGGCTCCGCAGGATGCGCCTTGAAATTTCGATCCCCTGCCGTCACGGCCGGGACTGGGAGCATTGCACCCACGACGACGAAGGCTCGCACGTCTCCGAGGGCGGCGACGGGGTGCTCCGCTCGACCGACGGGACGAGCGATCTCCTACCTACCGACTTCTGCTACTGCGGCGAGGCGACCCATATCTCCTTCCCCCTCGAGATTGCCATCCTGGCCCACCGGGTACGCCGGCGGTACGAGACGATGGTGAGCCGATGACGTTGCAGGCGTCCCTGTTCGCCCCGTCTATCGAATCCCGGTTCGAGGCGTTCCACGCCCGACACCCCGACGTGTACGACCGTCTCCTCTGGCTCGCCCACAAGGCCCACCGAGCGGGCCGTACCCGGATCGGTATGAAAATGCTGTTCGAGGTGCTCCGCTGGGAATGGACAATCGCCGGGCTACCCGACGACGCCGAAGACTGGAAACTCAACAACAGTTATTCGTCGCGGTACGCCCGCCTCATCATGGCCGACCACCCGCAACTCGACGGACTGTTTGAGGTACGGGAGCTGAAAACACCATGACGCTCCCCGACACCGTGACCGTCGACAGTTTCCGCGCCCTCGACACAGTCCAGCAGGACACCCTACGGGACGAAGCCTTCCGGCATAGCGTCAACTTTGAAACCATCTATCGGATTGAACGCGGGGGGCAGCTCCTCGCCTATTTCATCTACCTGAGACGCGATGGGCATGCCTACCTAGTTGATGGAGAACTGGCCACATACGTCATCAGGGTGCCGATATGACGCTGCCACTCTCTGAGCGGGATTTCCAAACCCAGGTCATCGACCTCGCCCGCCAAACCGGGTGGAAACTTGCCCATTTCCGGCCCGGGAAAACTGCTGGCGGCCGGTGGGCGACACAGATGAGCGGCGACGTCGGCTACCCCGATTTGACGCTCGGCCGCGGCGACCGGCTCATCTTCGCCGAACTCAAAACAGCCAACGGACAAGCCAGCGATGATCAAGTGGACTGGCTCTACGCCCTCGACAACGTCGAATATGTGACGGCGCAGCTGTGGCGACCATCCGACCTCGACACCATCGCCACCCTCCTCTCCCACCATCCGGACCCGACCACCGACCCGACAGGAGCACCCGTATGAGACCCCTCCGGCACGACACAGGGGAGGCGTGATGGCCTGGTACAAGGCAGTACGTGAAGATTTGACCTCATTCCACGACCCGGCGTTTCAATACGAAATCGGGAAACGGGCCCGCCCGGAAGGCACCCGCGTCGATGGCGTGTTATGCAGGGAAGGGATCTTGCACGCCTCGCCGACACCTGCGGAGGCGACAGGCTTCAACGCCCAGTGGCCGTGGGTGATTATCGAAGTTGCCGGGACACCGGCGACAGTTGAGAATCGCAAGGCAGGGTTTAGGCAGTTGACGCCGGTTCGTGTAGTGCCGGTTGCTGAGTCGTTCGGCCCGAACGGTGTCGAAGTGCTCGCAGTGGTGCGTCGTTGCGAATCGTTGACCCGCGACGAAGCCACGCAACTAGCCGCCGCCTGGGACGCCGCCAGGGCCGCCGCCTGGGCCGCCGCCAGGGACGGCGCCAGGTCCGCCGCCAGGGCCGCCGCCAGGGCCGCCGCCCGGG
>SDBV01009647.1_pt1 | contig 12791 bp, 11 predicted proteins | sample 2277081 | NCBI WGS metagenome assembly SDBV01 (sample SAMN10402039, study PRJNA504765) | marine sediment metagenome | isolation source: marine sediment core GS10_PC15, 223 cmbsf | place: Arctic Ocean: Southern Knipovich Ridge | collected 2010
AAACAATCCGACCCACTTCCTCAGCGCCCTACGTCTGATCAGCGTGCCGGAGGCCAAGGTCGCCGCGGACGCCGAGAACTTCGAGAGTTTGCCCGCGCATCGGGCCGTGCTGCGGCAAGTCGGTCTGCGGGAGCCGTCCCCGGCGGGAAGTTCGCTCGGCAGGCTGGATTGGCTCTACGAGTTCGAGCAGATCAAAAGCGGCCAACGGTCGGCCCGGGGGCGTCAGCTTGTCGAAGCGGCGGTGGATGCCTGGTCGACGGCCGAGGGGCCGTAAATCGCGGGTGCGGCCGGCATCGTGGTGCTAGCCGTGCGGGGATCCCCAGAGAGCCGGGAAAAAAGCTCTCAAAAACCCGTCTTGACGCCAAACGATAAATTCCATATTCTCGCCCCCTCACGAACGCACCCGATCGTCGTGGCGGTGGTGGACGGGCGGATGCCCAGTAGAAACCAAACGAGATCATCATCCGCGTGGATGGGGCCGCACCTGGGGACGTCGAGCTTTTCGTCGTTCCTGCGGTCCGCGAAGCGTGTAGCCGTCTGCACGGAAGCTGGCGGCGCGCTTCGGACACATTGAGAACGCTCGCCGAAGTGATCGGCGCCGGTGTCCCAAGGGGCCCGGCTGCGCAGCGTCCAATCGCTCCCGGAAAAGTGTAGTGTCCTTTGCCCCCCTGGGACATAGCCTTTCCGGGGGCTTTTTCTTGCGCTTCTGCCCCTACCCAGCCTAGGACGGTTCGTTTTCGAGGAAATGCTCGATACCGTCGGTCTTGGCGATCACGGTGACTCCGGATTCGGTTACCGTGAAGCCGCGCCGCCGGTCGAGGTCGTGGTCGTAGCCGATTTCGATTCGCGGGGGGATGCAGACTTGCTTGTCGATGATTGCGCGGCGGATCTTGGCGTGCCGGCCGACGTCGACGCCGTCGAAAAGAATGGAATCCTCGACCTCCGCAAAGCTGTTGATGCGGGTTTCGGGCGCCAGGATCGACCGCTCCGCCCGGCCGCCGGAGAGGATCGAGCCCAGGCAGACAATACTGTCCACGGCCTCGCCGCGGCGGGCCGGGGATCCCTTTTCGGCAAACACGAACTTCGGCGGTGGGAAATTCGGTTGATAGGTGCGGATGGGCCAATGGTGGTCGTACATGTTCAGTAGTGGATTGACCGAGACCAGATCCATGTTGGCCAGGTAATAGGCGTCCAAGGTCCCCACGTCCCGCCAATAGGCGTCTTCCTTGCGGTTCTCGTCCCGAAACGGAAAGGCGAACACCCGGTGCGTCTCGATGATCGAGGGGATCACGTTTTTGCCGAAATCGTGGCTGCTGGCCTGCCGGGTGGCGTCAAGACAAAGTTGCTCGAAGAGAAACCGGGCCGTGAACACGTAAATACCCATCGAGGCCAGGGCGTGCTGCGGATCGCCGGGAATCGCCTTCGGCTGCCGCGGCTTTTCCTTGAAACCGACTACCTGTGAGCGCGCGTCCACCTGCATCACGCCGAACTGCCCGGCCGACGCCAGTGGCACGCGCAGCGCGCCGATCGTCAGGTCGGCCTTGTTCACCAGGTGGCAGTCGACCAGCTTACTGTAGTCCATCTTGTAGATGTGATCGCCGGCCAGGATCACGACGTACTCGGGACGCTCCTTCTCGATCGTGTAGATGTTCTGATAGACGGCGTCGGCGGTGCCCTGGTACCAGTGCTCGTCGATGCGTTGCTGCGGCGGGACGACGTCGATGAACTCACCCAACTCTCGGCACAGATACCCCTGCCAACCCAAATTGATGTGCCGGTCCAGGCTCATGGCCTTGTACTGGGTCAGCGCGAGAATTTTTCGCACCCCGCTGTTGAGACAGTTAGAGAGCGTAAAATCGATGATTCGGTAGGCGCCGCCGAACGGAACTGCCGGCTTCGCTCGATCTCGCGTCAGCGGCTCCAATCGCGAGCCTTTGCCTCCAGCCAGGATAACGGCCAACACGTCTTTCATTTCGATCCCTTCGCTTCGGCCCGGCCTATCATCTCGACCGGTACGCTGAACTTAATTCTACCGATTTGAGCGTCCGGACAAAGGGGGTTGTGCGGATCTGCTGGATGATTGTCAGTCCAACCAGATGGCCTGGCGCACGCAGATTACCCATACTATCGGCGCAGCGCCCTTTCCGTACCCACCCTTTCGGTCTATACCCACGATTTCGAGGCTTTTCGAGCCAGCGTCTTCGGACTTGCAGATTCCGCCCGTGGCAAGATAATAGGGACTGGCTGCCCTCGTAGCTCAGGGGCCCTCGTAGCTCAGGGGATAGAGCAATTGATTCCTAATCAATAGGTCGCAGGTTCGAATCCTGCCGGGGGTACTCCAGTGATCCCTCCAAGCTGACCGCGGAGCGGAACGACTTTGATGAACACCAACAACATCGGCAACGGAGTCGCCTCCCACACCGACCAGTGCAGCGGCACGCCGGGGTGCGATCCGCCTTCGGGCGTGATTCTGGTCGTCGAGGATGATTTGGCGCTGCTGAAGCTGATCCAGAAACGTCTGGGCGAGCAGGGATTCCACACCGAGGGAGTGGCCGACGGCGCCTCGGCCGTGAGATGGCTGAAGGAACATTCCGCCCAGTTGATGCTGTTGGACTACAGTCTTCCGGACATGCAGGGCGAGGAACTCCTGGAGCAATTGGAAGCCCACGGCATGAAGGTGCCCTTTGTGATCGCCACCGGACACGGCAGCGAGACCGTGGCCGTGGAAATGATGAGGCGCGGTGCAAGAGATTACATGATCAAGGGCGCCTCGTTCTTGAAACTGCTGCCCACGGTCGTCCGTCAGACCCTTGTGCGGTTGGATCAAGAGCGGCGTTTGGCCGAGGCGGAGGAGCAACTGCGGGTCGGTCGGCGCCAGGCGGAATTGACCGACACGGCGGGACCGGGCACGGCCGGAGAAACCCTGGCCGAACTGGCCGACGAACTGAGCCAACCGTTGGCCGCGATCTCGAGTTATGTCCGGCAGTGTACGCGACTGCTGCAATCGGGCCACCCGCAGAAGGCTGACGAAGTGTTGGCTTCGATGCAGCAGATCGGCGAGCAGGCCGACCGGGCGGCGAAAATCATTCGCCGCTTGAGGCTCCGGTTTGACCTGCCGACTCACCACGGAGATGCTGCCGGTGAACCTCGCTGAACCGACCGTCTTCATCGTCGATGACGATCCGGCCGTGCGTCGTGCCATGACGGCCCTGGTGGGGGCGATGCACTTGCGCTGCGAGGCGTTCGCTTCGGCGCAGGAATTCCTCGATCACGACCACGACTCGAGGCCGGCGTGCATGCTGTTGGACGTGCGGATGCCGGACATCAGCGGCCTGGAATTGCTCGAGCGGATGCAACGCGACAAGATCGAGTTGCCCGTGATTCTCATCTCCGCCTACGGCGACGTGCCGATGGTGGTGCGGGCCATGAAGGCCGGCGCGTTGAACTTCCTGGAGAAGCCGTGTCGCGAGCAACAACTCTGGGAGGCGGTCCAGGAGGCCCTGCGCTGGGACGCGGAACACCGAAAAAACTCGCTCAACCGCGACCGGGCCCAGCGGCGGATCGCCCGGCTCAGCAGCGGAGAGCGGAGCGTCTTGGACCTGCTCGTTCAAGGCAAGTCCAACAAGGCGATCGCCACGGAGATGGGGCTCAGTGTCCGGACGATCGAGGTCCGCCGAGCCAGGGTGATGCAGAAAATGAAGGCGGATTCACTGGCAGAATTGGTACGATTGGCACTCTCCTCCGGAAACCACTTCGGATAACCACGACCCACCTTCGGAGACCCCTGTTAAGTCAGTGCGCTTCCTGCACGATTTAACCTATAGGTTTACATATCACTTTGCCAACACGCCAATCGGCACGGATCTAAGGGTTCTGGCCGGGAACTACTCGAATTGAGCCCGCACCTGCGGCCAGAACCCTTTTATTTCGCTTTCGGACTCCGTTCGAGGAAAACGGCCAAACCGAACCAGGGCAAGAGAATTCATGGCTCAGCATCAGACGTATCGATCGCCGGCAGGCAATTCCACCCAGAAACCGCGCCTGCAGCAAAGCTCCTCGGGCTCCTCCCGCTCCGATAAGCTCAACGGCCGCGTCCTGCTGGTCGAGGACGACCAGGACCACCAGTTACTCTTGTCGCTGATGCTGCGCCGAGCCGGTGCGGAGGTCACCGTCGCCGAAAACGGCAAGGTAGCCGTGGAATTGGTCGCCGCCACCCGCGACGAAGGCCCACCGTTCGAGGCCATCGTGATGGACGTGCAGATGCCGGTGCTCGACGGGCGGGCGGCCACGCGATTGCTTCGCTGTGCCGGTTTTGACGGCCGAATCATCGTGCTGACGGCCCGGGCGATGACCGACGAACGCCAGAAGTGCTTCGAGGCGGGCTGCGATGCTTTCCTGGCCAAGCCGGTCGATCGCGCCAAGCTCGTGGATCTGCTGGCCTTTCATTTGGCCAAACCGGCTTTCACCGGCTGACGCTGCCGAGAAGCCCGGTGGTGTGCCCGTTATCTGCGAAGGCCTGCCCCCCGTTGCAAATTAGCCCCACGGCACTCATGCCCAACAGGGCGAGGCTGGAGGGTTCGGGGATGACGCCAAAATGAAGATCGTCGATTGCGAAGGCGGTGTTCACAGGAGGGAACGTTACTGAAGCGATTGGCTTACCACAATAAGCCCGAGGAACCCCTCGTTAAAATCGAAAGGGCCGGGGCAAATGCCGCTCACACCGCCGGAAGAGCCGGCTTTTCGGGTGAGTTGGTGGTGGCGGACGAGTGATTCATGCCGCCGGCACTTGAGCGGAAAAGGGGCCAGGGTGCCCTCACTTCAGCGTGTTGCCTACCAGCCCGAACCTGCGCCCAAATCGTTTGGCCCTGTGATGGGCGTACCATTGTTTTTTGGCCCGGTTGCGGCTGTGTCGGCGTTTTCGCTTTCCGTCGGGCATGACTGAGCCCCTTTCCGGCTCAAGCCAAGGTGAGTGACGCTTTCTATCAACTGATACCCGGATTTGAACGCCGCGCTGCACGGGATTTCCAAAAAACTTCCACGCCCCCGGGCACGGAGACGGCCGATTCGGTGCCGACGGACGTCGGAGGCCGTCCGTCAGCAAACTGGGGTCGCGAACGTCGACGGCGCCGGCGCGCTGGCAGTACCAAGAGCGCAAGAAAAACCCGCGCCGTAAACGACGCGGGGGCGATCTTCGAGAATTCGCTCCAGCCGGGGGCGCGACGAACCGGCGGCCGATCGGCGGTGACCGTCAGCGACGGCGTCTGCGCCAGGCGCAGGCCGGCAGTCCGACGGCCGCCATACCCAAGAGAACCAAACTGGACGGTTCGGGAACCGTTACCCAGCCGCTCTCTCCCAGTGGCCCAACGCTCTGGACGTGGGCGGCCGCCGGCAGGGGGCCGCTTCCCTTAGATCCCGTGCTGGCAAAGTCGAATGAGCCGGCTGTCAGCGACGGTCCGGCGATCTCCATCGTCATCGACTCGCCCGCCCCAAAACGGTGTTCACCGTCATCAGAATTGAACTGGGCGAAGTCGAGCCGGAGATCAAAACGGCCGCCCCCTCCCCCGTTGAACGCATCCGTACCCGCGCCCATCGCCGGATCATCAAACCATCCGACCTTGGTCGGCGGGGCGAACGACAGGCCGGCCGGGTCCAACGACGGATCGATGTTGAACAGTGCCACGCCGACGAACTCTCTCCCGGCAAGGTTGCTGTTTTCGAGCACCAGCGTGACCGATCCGGGCGTTCCGCCATCGTCAAAGGTGGCGGTAAGCCATGGCGGCGCCTCGTCCGGGGCGGTCCCTCCGGAGTACTCCGTATTAAACGGCAGCACCAAGGTTTCCGCACTCGCCTGCTGTTGAAACGTTCCCAGTAGGAGCCCCGTCAAAGCCAAAGTTGTGAAGAGCCTCATTTGTTTGTTCTCCGAGAATCACGCGGTAGGCGTTACTTTCCTGTCAACGACGTGAGAAAACCCGTTGCCGGATCAAGCAGTCGGCGCACCAGAACATGCGCGAGGTCCGCTTGCCGAGCCGGGCGGATTGAAGAATGCACCCCAACGAATTACCGACCACGCAAACGGCCGTTTCGGGTTGGGGTGCGGTTGCTGCCTCAAGACTTGCCATCAGGAATAGATCGAGCAACCGTACTATAACAAATTCGTCCCTCGTCGGTCAACCGTTTGGGAAGAAAAAATGAAAAGAATCATTAAGACTGGCAGCGTGACAAAAAAGGCTGGACTCGGTGGCCGGCGCCGGAGTCAGTCTCCAGGAATTCACCTGCGTCCTCGCTTGGCTTTGAAGATGGTCCGCACCACTGGTGGTATAGACGGCGCCGTGCATGCGGGCGAAGCATCACCTGGTTCTTGGGGCCCGTCTGAGGGATTGGGGATGGTCCTGGTGGTCTGCCAAGGTTGAATTGACCAGTTTGCCAAAGTTGGTACGCAACGTGTGGCGGGCTTGTCCGCGTGGGATGTTGACGTTTCTACTTCAAAGCTTGGCGTTTGCTCTTGGTGATTATCTTCCCTGTTATCTTCACTGTCTTCTCGAAAGCAACGGCTTCGAGAGAGCCCAAAGAATGAGTAACTTGGCGCTCCAGTTGAGAAACCACCCACGAATTCAAGCTTTGTCCCGATGCCCTCGCCGCGGTGAAAATCTTTCGGTGCAGGTCTGCCGGAACTCTCAAGACGAACCTGCCTGAAAACGGTTTATCGGGAGACTCGCCTCGCTGCCGGCAGAACTCGAGATAGTCGTCAACGGAATCTTGAAAGGCGTTGCGAAGTTCGGGAACAGATTCTCCTTGAAAAGTCACCACGTCTTTGATCCCAAGCACTTCGCCATGGAAGATATTACCTTGATCATCGAAAACGGCATTTCCGAAATAGCCCTTGTATTGCATCATGGCGTAATGTCCGACCACTTGATGCTCGAAGGCACGGGAATCGAGAAGATCGCCTCCAGCGTTCGGTCGTGCTTCCCCATGGAGCGGGTTTCCTGACGGCGACCACAACAAATTTCCTTATAAGGCAATAGTATCACCTAACGATACTATCGTCAACACCAATGAGGGACTCTGGCGGCCCTGAAACCTGGCCTCACTCACCTAAGTCACTACCCGTTTTGGACTTGCGTCCCCCTTGTATTTGCCCCGGGTGCCTGCCACAATGTGGGGGATATTCGTCCGCCGGACAGATGAAACGGCACGTCAAGTCGGTATCTCTCGATATGCTTGCCAAACTGAACACCTTTTCGCTGCTGGGAATCGACGCCTTGCCGGTCGAGGTGGAGGTGGACGCCTCGCCCAGCGGGCTGCCGAAGACCGTGCTGGTGGGACTGCCCGAGGCCGCCGTCAAGGAGAGCACGCACCGGGTCGAACGGGCGATGGTCAACTCGGGGTTCCAGCGGCCGCAGTGCCGCATCGTGATCAACCTGGCCCCGGCCGAGCTGCCCAAGCAGGCCGCTTCGTTCGATCTGCCGATCACCTTGGGGATCCTCGCCGCCAGCGGACAGATCGAATCGGACTTGTTGCCGCGGTACGCCGTGGTCGGAGAACTGGCGCTGGACGGCACCACCCGGCCGACCAAGGGCGCCCTGTCGATGGCCATCGCGTCGGCCGATCAGGCCGGGCTGCAAGGCTTGCTCGTGCCGACCGATAGTGCGGCCGAAGCGGCCGTCGTCGAGGGCATCGACGTGATCCCCGTCGCCAGCCTGGCCCAGGCGGTCGGCTTCCTGACCGGCCAGATCGAGATCGATCCCACCCCCTCCGGGCTCGACGATCTGTTTCGGGAACTCTCGACTTATGCGGAAGATTTCTCCGACGTGCGGGGCCAGGAGACGGCCAAACGGGCAATGACCGTCTCGGCCGCCGGCGGACACAACCTCTTGATGGTCGGACCACCCGGCTCGGGCAAGACCATGCTCGCCAAGCGGCTGCCGACGATTCTGCCCGACCTGACGCCCGGTGAGTCGATCGAAACCACGCGGATCTACAGCGCCGTGGGCCGGCTCAAACCCGGCCAGCCGCTGTTGGCCACCCGACCGTTCCGCCCGCCGCACCACACGATCAGCAACGCGGGCCTGGTCGGCGGCGGGTCGACGCCGTCGCCGGGCGAGATCAGCCTGTCCCATAACGGCGTGTTGTTTCTGGACGAGTTGCCCGAGTTCAACCGCCAGACGCTGGAAGTCCTGCGGCAGCCGCTGGAAGACGGCACGGTGACGATTTCCCGCGCGCTTTCGAGCACGACGTTTCCCGCCAACTTCATGTTGATCGCGGCGTTGAACCCGTGTCCTTGCGGCTATCGGGGCGACCCGCGCCGGAATTGCCATTGCACGCCGCCGCAGATCGAGCGTTACATGAGCAAGATCAGCGGTCCGTTGGTGGATCGCATCGACATCCACATCGAGGTGCCGGCGGTGGCATTTCGCGAGTTGGCCGACGGCGTTGCGGGCACCTCCAGCGCGGAGATGCGCGAGCAGGTGGTCTCCGCCCGGCGCATGCAAACCGGCCGCTTCGACGGCAGCGGCGCGCGTCACAACGCCGACATGACCCACCGCCTGACCCGGCAGTTCTGCCGCCTCGACGAAGAAGGCATGAACCTGTTGCGCGCTTCCATGACCGAGCTGGGGCTTTCGGCCCGGGCCCACGACAAGATCCTCCGAGTGGCCCGCACCATCGCCGACCTAGACGCCAGCGAGGCCATCCAGCCGATGCACTTAAACGAAGCGATCAACTACCGAATGCTGGACCGCGGCTTGTGGACGTGAAACAGTTCATCGTAGGAAAGTCTGGGGTCACCCATTCCCGCCCTTTCCGCTCATTCATCATGGCCAGCCGCGGACTTGAGCGGGATCGTGGGACCGGATCTGCGACAACTACTGCCATGGGGTAGTTGACAGCCTAATGCAACTCCGCTAGAATCGACTATCGTAGCGTCGAGGAGGGGGAGTGCGTGTCGTGAATCGCGCATAATCGGATATGCCAAACGGCATCCTATTGCTATGGCAATCCGTCATAGCTGCGCCACGACGGAGAGGATTGTATACGTTATCCGGGGACTGCAATGGAGTTGAGCAAGAGCTTCCGCTACAAGTCTCAGGTCTTCGACACAGGTGTACTCGCTCAAGCTGTGGCCAAGGCCGTCAACATTCTCGGTCTCGATGCCTCCAGCGCTACCGTCACTGTGGCGGAGGACCTGCCCGATGGGAGCCACGCGCGTCGCAAGGCTCGCGTTGCCGAGCTCGAGACGATCTGTGACGTAGCCGGGGTGACTGTCACGTTCGTGGAAGGCCGCACGGCTGACGACGTCTTTTTCGGATTCTTCGGCAACTCCGACAGCACGATTACATTGAGCATTCAGTCGCCAACCGCCGACCATATTGAGGCCGTGCGCAGGACATTCGAAAGCGAGCTTGGGCTGGAGGAGGCCCCCGCCGGAGACGAAGAGACAGATCCCCGGTGTCGCGAGGAGCAGAGCCTGGAGGCGCTTGCTGGTCGACTCAGTGCGCTTGAAGGTATCGTGCACGCACCGAGTCGTAGACTTCGCTGCTTCTTGTCATACAGGTTCACGGACGCGAACGAGCTTCCAGCGCTCAGAATAAAGCAGTTCCTGACTCTGCTCGATGTGGAGGTGCTCTCGGGCGCCAGCTACGAGCCAAGGCAAGTGAGCGAGAAGGTGCTTTCCAAGCTGCGACAACCACTCGACTTCATCGTCCTGCTACTGACCGGCGACGGCGAGTCCATGTGGACGAGGGATGAAATAGGGGCGGCCTTGCACCAGGGTATCGCTCTCGTACCGCTTGTGGAGGGGGGCATGTCTCTAGAACCAGGTCTTCTAGCCGACGTTGAGTACGTCGAGTTTCAGAACGGGCACGTCGGAGACGCGTTTCTGAAACTTCTGGAAGCTGTCTGCTTCATTCGTCAGCACAAGTTGGCGGCGATAGCAGACACGGTCAAGTAGGGTGTCTGGGGTCAGGCCGAATAGTGAATAAGCGTCATTGGAGTTCCTCGGAAATACGATCCACGGTCCGACGCAACTCCGCCGGTCGGCGTCGTCGCGAACGATCCGTCGCTGCTCGCTGCCTCGCAACATCACATGATACAGTGCCCCGGGAACTCGACGCAAAGCGGTCTGGCCATGGCAGCATTCTACACCCACGCGGCGCATCGGGCAAACGCTATTCACTCTTCACGGCCTGACCCCAGTGACCCCAGTGACCCCAGTGAGAACCAGTGAGAACCAGTGAGAAGGGCATTGTGGGGACTGTGAAGTACCCTGCGGCTTTTGAGGAGGTGTAAGGCAAAGGAGAGGCGGGCAAGTACCCCCTCTTGATTCCATTCTCCATTCCTGTATGCTGCCAAGTTGGAATGGTGTCCTGCCACCGTCTTTTGGGAGAACCAGGGATGAAGAAGGAAGAAGGACGAGATTCTAGCCAGCCTTGCCGCTGGTAAAATCGGTGCCAATGAGGCATCCAAGCTTCTGGACGAAGTTGAACAGCAGAGAAAGGGGCTCGCTGCACTGCAAGGTCAGCCAAAAGGTGCTGTCAGCGTCTATGGCTTGCAGCGGATATTGGAGACCCGGAGATGGGCTCGACAGTTACAGGAATCGGCTCTGTGCTTTAGCAGGAGGTGCGGAACATGAAGACCATAAAGGTTGTCATCACTGACCTTGACAACACTCTTTTCGACTGGGTCAAGATTTGGCATCGTCCATTTGAGGCAATGTTGAACGAACTCGTCAGCAAGAGTGGCGTTGAAAAGGATACTCTGCTGGATGAAATCAAGGCAGTCTTCACGGAGCACGGCACGTCCGAATACGCTTTCGTGATACAGGAATTACCATCCCTTATTGAGAAGCACCCTGAGGAGGACCTTGCCAAAGTCTATGCCTCTGCTGTTGACGCATACAGGAAAGCACGACACGAAGTCCTTGAGTTGTATCCTGACGTTGAAGAAACGCTGCAAACTCTGAAGGATAGAGGTTGCCTGATTGTCGGATACACTGAATCTCAAGGCTTCTACTCCAACTATCGGATGAAAACCCTTGGGTTAGACCGCATTCTCGACTTCCTCTATTCGCCACCGGATCACGACTTGCCTGACGGACTTACACGGGAGAAAGTACGCCGTTACACATCCGAGCATTACCGCCTTCGGCGTACGATTCATCGATGTACACCGGAAGGAGAGTTGAAGCCGAACCCAGACATCCTACGACAAATCATTGAGGAAGTTGGAGCACGCCCAGACGAAGTCATCTATGTGGGCGATAGCCTGATGAAAGATGTTGCGATGGCCCAGCAGGCATCCGTCATAAGCCTGTGGGCAAAATATGGAATTGCACAGGACCGACCAGAATATGAGTTGCTCCGCCGCATAACGCACTGGTCGGCAGAAGACGTTGCCAAAGAAAAGAAACTGACACCGGACCAGATTACGCCGTCACATGTGGCAGAACGGTCGTTTGGTGAGTTGCTTGCCAGTTTTGACTTCAAGCCGTTTATGAACCAATCTCCGGACCATGTGAACAGAGTTGTGGAAGCGTGGAAGACTTCGGTAGACGTTCAGAAGCACTTCAACGACCTAGAGATGAAGGTTCGTAATTTCGCACTTACATTGGCCACGGCTTTGGTTGCGGCTTCAGCTTTTGCCCTGAAAGAGAAGGTGTGCGTCGAATTGTTCGGTTGCACAACATCCTTGGCGGCAGTAATCCTACTTGCGGCTGCCCCTGTATGGCTAGCCTTCTACTTCATGGACGTGGGATGGTATCACAGGCTGCTAATCGGGGCTGTAAAACACGGGATGTGGATTGAAAGGCGAGCAGAGTCGATATTGCCGGAATTGTCACTGGCTGGTGCGATTTCGGATGCTAGCCCGTTGAAGATATGTCGTTGCCTCACGTTGAGGTCGTCATGCAAGATACACTGTTTCTACCTAGGCGGTTTCCTGATGCTAGTGCTCGCAGCACTTGTGGCTCTCTTCGGCATCAGGACTGACGCTTCTAAGGGAAGCGACCAGGACACGAAGAAGCAGACAGAGAAAGTGAGAACGACGACTGGAAAGATGGATGCACAGAACGAAGAGGATCACCAGGAAGAGCCAACTACCAACGAATCAGGCGAGCCAAATCTGGAACCGCCGGGGAAATCTGTGGGAAGGAGAAAGACGCCGTTGCCTTTCGGATTCACCACCGGCCTCAAGAGCAGAATGCCACTGGTTCGATTGCCTCTAATGAAGAGCACGAACCGTCCGTTCGTTGGGATTGTCTGAAACCGCCGCAAGCCACTAATGCCCTTCGCCCCCTACGCCACCTTCAAATATCTCATCACCGTCGATTTCGACACGCCCAACGCCGTCCCGATTTCGGCAATCTTCAACCTTTGCCCTCGAAGCTCCCTAGCCCGCTGCGGTTTGACTTTCTGGGTGCCCGCCTTCCGCCCTCTGCGTCTGGGGTCAGGCCGTGAACAGTGAATAAGCTTCAATGAAGTACCTCGAAGATACGTTCCACCGTCCGACGCAACTCCGCCGGGCCGTTGTCGATGCGGCGTATCGCGTGGCTCACGGCGCTGCCGCTGCCGTAGCCCAAGGCTTCCGCCACGGCCGTCGCGCGGTAACCGAAACGGCGACGCGCCAAGTAAGCCGCCACGGCCCGGCCCGCATCCTCGCTGCGAGTCCCACGCGGTTGGCCGCGACGATTTTGCGGAGAGAGTGTTGCCATTTCGTTCGACTGGTTCGCAAAAGCGCCGGTGTTGCCTCGGCAACAGGAGGATCCCGTACACGGCCGATTTACCGTCAGGGACCGT
>SDBV01009648.1_pt1 | contig 12788 bp, 13 predicted proteins | sample 2277081 | NCBI WGS metagenome assembly SDBV01 (sample SAMN10402039, study PRJNA504765) | marine sediment metagenome | isolation source: marine sediment core GS10_PC15, 223 cmbsf | place: Arctic Ocean: Southern Knipovich Ridge | collected 2010
CACCTTGTGTAACGGCATGGGAGATAAACTGCCTGCCATCGATACTGGCTCCGGGTACAGCCAGAAACAAACTGCCGTTGGTTACATGGCGACTGTCGAGGGTGATGCTACCGACAATACAGTCACCGTTCATGTCGACCTCGGTAATGCCGTCAAGCAACTCCGACAATTGAAGATCGCGCTCCACTAGACCGCTCTCCCCGGTTCGGATCGTACCAACTGACGCACCGGCCGCTCTGGCTGGTCCGGCGGGATGTCCAGTAGCCGCAACGCACCTGACATTACGCGACGGAACACCGGTGCCGCAATCTGGCCGCCAAAATAACCGCCGCGCCGGGGATCATCGATGGTGACCACCATCACCAGTCGCGGGTTGCTGGCAGGCACCATGCCAGCGAAGAGTCCGACGTAACGATTTTCGGCATAGCGACCATCGATCAATTTATGTACGGTACCGGTCTTGCCGGCAACGCGATAGTAGGAAATGTTGGCTGCCTGCCCGGTACCCTTATTGCCCACTGCGCGTTCCAGCATGTAACGTAGCTGCTGCACAATCTCAGATGACAGTACACGACTAGTGGCCATTGCTTTATCGGTGCGAATCAGGGTAGGCGTAATTAACACGCCATCATTGGCGATAACGGCATATGCTCTTGCCAACTGCAAGGAAGTCACTGAGATACCGTAACCAAAACTAATCGTCGCCTGATCCACCCGCGCCCAGCGATCCGGCGGATTAAGCAAACCACTGGACTCACCGGGCAATCCACTTTGCGTGCTCTCACCAAAACCCACGCGAGTCAACATGTTCCAGATTGGCTGCTTGCCTATTTGCAACGCCAGCTTGGCGGCACCCACATTACTGGACTTCTCAATAATGCGCGCCAGACTCAACCAACCATAGTTTCGCTTGTCGTGGATAACCTTTTGGCCAACGGTCACACGACCCGGCGACGTGTTTACCAGTGATCGGGTGGTGTAATCCCCGGTCTCTAGTGCCGCGGCAATAGTAAAGGGTTTCAGGGTTGAACCAGGCTCGAACAGATCCGTCACGGCGCGATTGCGAAAACGCTGGCTCTTTAGATATGACCGATTGTTGGGATTGAATCCGGGCTGACTCACCATGGCCAGCACCTCACCTGTACGCGCATCCATCACCACAGCCGTACCGCCTTTGGCATCGTGCCGGTTGACGGCTTTTTTCAATTCGCGATAGGCAAGATACTGAATACGGCGATCGATGCTCAGCACCAGATCCTGGCCACGCTCAGGCAGGGAAATACTCTCGACAGTTTCGACAATATTACCGAGGCGATCCTTTATCACGCGCTTGCTGCCCGGCGTGCCCATTAACCAGTCGTTGTAGGCCAGCTCGATTCCTTCTTGCCCCTGATCATCAACATTGGTGAACCCCACCACATGACCCGCCGCCTCACCGGCGGGGTAATAACGGCGGTATTCGCGTTGCAGTGCGACTCCCGGAATATCGAGCGCCATCACACTGCGTGCAAATTCAGGCGAAACCTGTCGTTTGAGATAAACGAACTCACGGTGTTTATTGGTAGTAACCAGTCGAGCCAGCTGCGACTGTTTCAACCCGATCTTTCGGCTGAGCTGAGGCCATTTGTCTCTTGCTTCAAGCAGTATTTGTGGTTGCGCCCAGATCGATTCAACCGGGGTACTGACAGCCAGCGGCTCGCCATTGCGATCCAGGATCATGCCACGATGAGGGGCATCCTGTACCACGCGCAAGTGACGTGCACTGCCCTGCCGCTTGAGGTAATCGGCGTGCCACACCTGCAAATACACCGCTCGCACTAATAGCGCCATGGTTGCCAGCGACAACACGAAAACCACCAGGCCAAAGCGAAACAGGGGTACCCTTTTGTGACGACTCATCGTTGCCCCCCTGATCCACGCAGATCCACTATCACCACCTGGACATTGTCCGGTATCTGCATGCCCAGTTTTCTGACGGCGGTGGATTCAATGCGTCGATGTTGTGACCACGCGCCCTCTTCCAGCAGTAGCTTGCTCCACTCCACTCCAAGGTCGTCACGTGTCTGTATCAGTGACTGCAGATGGGTAAACGTCGTGCGATTCCGGTGACGCAATTCCACCACTGCCACCGCCGATATCAGAACAAGTATCGCCAGAAGTCCCAGTTTGCTATTCATGCAACTCCCCCAGGCGCTCAGCCACCCGCAGGACCGCACTGCGCGCACGTGGGTTGCGGCTGACTTCATCTTTGTCGGCTTTTATCGCCTTACCGATCGTGCGGATGCGCGGCTTCAGCACGTCATGGGTGACGGGTAAATCCGGCGGATAGTCGTCACCTCTGGATGCTTTCTGCATAAAGCGTTTTACGATGCGGTCCTCCAGGGAATGAAAACTGATAACGGCAAGGCGTCCGCCGGGACGTAGCAGTTCAATGGCCTGTGGCAACACCTTTGTAATTTCGTCCAGTTCGCCATTAATATAAATGCGAATGGCCTGGAAGGTGCGGGTTGCGGGATCCTTGCCTTTTTCACGGGTGCGTACCGCCCGCGCACAAATGGCAGCAAGCTGGTCGGTTGTTGCCAGTGGGTGTGTCTCGCGCTCCGCGACAATCAATCGCGCGATGCGCCTGGCAAAGCGTTCCTCGCCATATTGCTTGATAATGCGAGCGATGTCGGCTTCGTCGGCACGGTTCAGCCAATCAGCAGCCGATTCACCACTGTCGGGATCCATGCGCATATCCAGCGGCCCGGTCCGACGGAAACTGAAACCACGCTTGGCGTTATCCAGCTGGGGGGAAGAGACGCCAAGGTCTAACAGCACGCCGTCAACCTTTTCTGCCTGTCCCAGCTCCTGAATGGTCTGGCCTAACATTGAGAATGGCCCTCTTTTAATTTCCAGTCGTTTTTCACTGGCGAATTTTCGTTTCGCCTCTGCCACCGCCTGCGGATCGCGATCAATCGCCAGCAAACGGCCTTCCGGTCCCAACCGGCTCAGGATTTCCAGTGCATGCCCGCCTCTGCCAAAGGTAGCGTCCACATAAAAACCTGCCGGTTTAATTGCCAGCGCTTTCACCGCCGCGTTCAATAAAACCGGCTGATGCGGTTGCGCTGTCACAGCGTTGCCTAGAGTGACAAGGAGCCGAGCTCGTCCGGCAGCGGTCCGCCGTCTTCGTCCTCTGCCGCCAGCCACTCACTGCAGCTGTCATTCCATTTACCTTCTGCCCAGATCTCGAACTTGTTACCTTGACCGATCAGTACTACAGTTTTTTCCAGGCCGGCGAACTCCCGCAACATGGGCGGCACCAGGATACGCCCGGCACTGTCGAGTTCGCATTCGGTGGCATGTCCGATCAGTAATCGTTGCAGCGAGCGCGCCTGCTTATTAAAGCTGGGCAGGCGCACCAGTTTGCGTTCGATGTCTTCCCATTCGGGCAAGGGATAGAGCAACAGGCAGCTATCGCGATCCACCGTCACCACCATCTGGCTGTTACACTGACGCACCAAAGCCTCCCGATACTTGGTCGGTACGGCCATTCGGCCCTTTGTGTCCAGATTGATTGTGCTGACTCCGCGGTACAACTTATCCCTCCTGGGCAGTGTTATCCCACTATTACCCACATTTTCCCACTATCAGACACTATATGTAGGATATTGCACGGGTGTCAAGCAAATTTCCCACGCAGCCAGGGAAACTTTCCTTTTATGGACAAGTGGTTAGAGACACCGGATCGGGGGCCGGGTGGACAAAAATGTATCAGTAAATTGATAATTTAGATGAAGTTAATATTATAATACACTGATATTTAAATGAATTATGGTAGGAGGGAGTCGGCCGATAAGCCGGGTTCTGTCGTGGACAACCATTCATCTGGGTCATGCGTCACCGCATGCCTCAAGCAGCCTACCCGGGAACGGCGCGGACCACGCCATAGTTCCCCTATTTGGCCTTGCTCCGGGTGGGGTTTACCTAGCCGTCGCGTGTTGCCACCGACGCGGTGCGCTCTTACCGCACCATTTCACCCTTACCAGCAGTTCGAAAACCACTTCGGCGGTATATTTTCTGCTGCACTTTCCGTAGGCTCGCGCCCCCCAGGCGTTACCTGGCACCCTGTCCTATGGAGCCCGGACTTTCCTCCACACCTTACGGTGCCGCGGTTGTCTGGCCGACTCCCTTCATCATTATATATACAGAGAATGATTTCCTCATAGTAATGTGAGTCCTCACTTAGTAACCAATAGCTACAATCAGGCTTTTCTCTCCATCAGATACTCATAGAGGCGGTTTTTACGCAGACCACTGACTTCGGCGACGATGGCCGCCGCTTTTTTTGGCGGCAATTCCTCAGCCAGCCGCAACAATAACCACTCGGTATCCTCACCGATTTCGCCAGCTTCTTCTTTGGAGAGACCCTGCACCAACACCACGAATTCGCCTTTTTGCTGATTGGCGTCGCTGCCAATCCAGTCCACCAGTTCCGCCAGGGTGCCCGAGCGTATGGTTTCAAACTTTTTGGTCAACTCCCTGGCAACGACGGCATTGCGTTCGCCCCCAAAAGCCTGCCGCATATCGGCCAGGGATTCCACAATGCGATGAGGACTTTCATAAAAAATCAGGGTCGCGTGCAACCGGGATTTGGCCGCAAGGAAATTTTGCCGGGTACCGGATTTTGCCGGTGGGAAGCCAGCAAACAGAAACTCACCAGCTGGCAAACCGGAGACCGACAACGCCGTGATGGCGGCACAGGCGCCGGGGATTGGAACAAGCGCAACAGCCGCATCACGTGCCGCACGCACCAGGTGATAGCCAGGGTCATTCACCAACGGGGTTCCGGCGTCGCAGATCAGAGCCAGGTTCTTGCCGGCGCTTGCCAGTTTCACCAGTTCTTTCGCTTTTTCACGTTCATTGTGCTCGTGGTACGCCGTGACGGGGGTATCGATGCCGAATTGCCTGAGCAATCTGGCACTGTGTCGTGTGTCTTCTGCGGCAATAAGATCGACCTCCGCCAGCGTTCGCACGGCGCGCGGGCTCATATCCTCCAGATTACCGATGGGGGTGGCCACTAGATAGATGGTTCCACGCTGGTTTGACACGACATGTCCCTCGCTTGATACTTTCCACCCGTTTATACCCTAATTCACGAATGAATTTGACAGCGAGATGATAGTGCACAGCAAATCAACGTATTTAATTGGATTACTAGCCATCGGTACATTGATGCTGGCGGGCTGTGAAACCACGCCACGCGCACCCGGAAAAATACCCGCCTCGGTGAAAGAGGCTACCAGGGCCATCACCAGCGGTGAGTTTGTCCGTGCTGCCCATGAGTTCGAACGTCTGGCAGAGGATGTGGTTCCGCCACAAAAGCAGCACTACCAGCTACGTGCTGTTGAGTTATATCTTAAAGCTGCCCAGATCAACGAGGCGCACAAAAAAATAGCGGTGATCAACGTCAACAACCTCGACCCCAGCTTGAAGGCCCGCAAACGCGTTCTGCAGGGACAACTGGCTGCCTCGGAGGGCAATTATGCCCGCGCGGTTATTCTGCTGAATGCCGCCAAACGCGCACGCAATCTGAGTCCCGATCTGCTGGCCGATATTCACTGGATTCGCGCGCAGGCCAGGATCTCGCTGGCCCAACCCTTTCGGGCCGCCACCGATCTGATGGCGCGCGAGCGTTATTTGGTCGGCAAGGAGGCCGTGCACGAAAATCAGCTGCAGCTGTGGAAGATTCTGACCTCCCTGCAACGCACTGAATTGCAGACCAAGAAACAGCAGACTCGTGACCGCACCCTGCGCGGCTGGATTGAGCTGGCCATCATCAGCATTGAACATGGCTCGCGGTCGCGAGTTATGGCCGAAGCAACCGAGCAATGGAAACAGGGCAATCCGGCGCACCCGATCTCTAGCGAATTGCTGGCGACCCTGTCGAGCCTGACACCCACACTCATCGGCCGCGTTGACCGGATTGCATTGCTGCTGCCGCTAACGTCCCGCCACGGACGTGCCGCGCAAGCCGTACGCGATGGCTTCGTCGCCATGGACAAGGCCAACCCGGACCCGGATAAACCACAGATAAGAATTTATGATGTCGGTAACGATCCTGCCCGCGTTGTCAATTTCTACAAACAGGCCGTAAACGAAGGCGCGCAGTTGATCATTGGCCCGCTGGGACAAGAAGCCGTAAAAAATATTGTTGATGGGACGGATTTGAACGTGCCGACTCTATTATTAAGCCACACCAGCAGTGAAGTGGAATCACCCAATGTGTTTCAGTTTGGATTGCCGCCTGAGCAGGAAGCCCGCCAGGCCGCCGAACGCGCCTACCTTGATGGTCATCGACAGGCAGCGGTATTGTATCCGGATAACACCTGGGGCCAACGTATGCACACTGCCTTCATTGAGCATTGGCAGCGTCTGGGAGGCGCACTGATTAATTCCCAGTCTTACGAATGGAAGGCCGGTGATTATTCGCAACCCATCCGTGATTTGCTCAACATCACCCAGAGCCTGGAACGCAAGAACCAGTTGCAGGCTAAACTGAAGACAAAACTCGCATTCGAGCCCCGCGCCCGCGCCGATATTGATTTCGTTTTCCTCGCCGCCGATAGCCGTAGAGGCCGGCTTCTCAAACCGCAACTCAATTACCACCACGCTGCTCGTTTACCAGTCTATGCCACCTCACACATCTACAGCGGCAAAGCGGACTCCGCGCGCGACACCGACCTCAATGGTGTTATCTTCGGCGACATGCCGTGGATGTTACTCGGCAGCCGGCGCATGCAGGCACTGCGTGAAAAATTGCAGGCAGACTGGTCTAGCGCATATTCACCATTTGATCGTCTGTTTGCCCTCGGCGTTGACAGTTATGCTGTCATCCCCCATCTCGGCCGCATTGCTTCACAAGAGTCGGTTCGGTTTAATGGTGTCACCAGTGGGTTGTCAATCGACCGGAAAGGCCGGGTTCACCGCCAGTTATTATGGGCACGTTTTCGTCGCGGTGTACCACGTATTCTGGACACGTTTGTTAAATACAAGGAACATCTCAACATTAGTGAAGGCAAGGATGCCGGCAAAACATCTACAGCACGGTCGGCTGGCTGAAGAACGCGCGCGACGCTATCTCCGCAAACAGGGCCTGAAGCTGGTAGTACGTAATTATCGCTCGCCCTACGGAGAAATTGATCTCATCATGCGCGAGCGGGAAACGCTGGTGTTTGTTGAGGTGCGGTACCGTCGCCATCAGGCATTTGGTCTGCCAGCCGAGACCGTGGACTGGCGCAAACAGAACAAACTGCGCGCCACAGCAGAGCATTTTTTACAGAACAAAAAGAACTTGCGTGATTGTCCGTGTCGCTTCGATGTGATGACAATCAGCGGGGATCATAAAAACGGCACCATTGACTGGTATCCTGATGCGTTTTAAAAGAGACTTGATCTATGAACCAAAAAGCTGCCCAAACTGATACGTCCCCGGCAATCCGCCGGGTACAAAGTAACATCGAACAGCATCTTGATACGGTGCGTGCCAATCTTGAAACCTTGTTGCCAGTCATCGCCGTTGGAGCCTCCCGCATCATCGAGGCACTGTTGTCCGACCGCAAGATACTGGCTTGCGGTAACGGTGGCTCGGCGGCAGACTCGCAACACTTTTCGTCAGAACTGCTGAATCGTTTCGAACAGGAGCGCCCCGGTTTACCGGCGATAGCGCTGACTACGGACAGTTCCACTCTGACCTCCATCGCCAACGACTACCACTACGACGATATTTTTTCCAAACAGGTGCGAGCGCTGGGCCAGCCGGGAGATGTGCTGCTGGCTATAAGCACCTCAGGCAATTCCAGAAATGTGGTGCGTGCTATTGAAGCAGCCAAGGAACGGGAAATGGTAGTGGTGGCGCTTAATGGTCGCGATGGCGGTGCCATGGCCAATGCCATGACCGAGAACGACGTCAACATTTGTGTCAACGGGCCATCGACGGCCCGTATTCAGGAAATGCATATTATTATTATCCATTGCCTGTGTGACCTGATCGACCATCAGCTGCTTGGACAGGCATGATCCCCAAGCATAATTCCCAGTCATGAATCCAAGTGATAAGAAAATCGTCAGCGATCCGCAGTCACTGAATGAGAACCTGGCTCGCTTGGAACGACCGATCGTATTTACCAACGGTTGTTTCGATATCCTGCATCGCGGTCACATCACGTATCTACAAGAAGCAGCAGCCCTGGGTAAAAGTCTGGTCGTTGGTGTAAATAGTGACGACTCCGCACGGCGACTGGAGAAGGGCACCGACCGGCCGCTGAATACACTGGAGGATCGAATGGCGATTCTTGCGGCGCTCGCATGTGTTTCGCTGGTGGTGCCGTTTGAAGAAGATACGCCGCTGGAACTGATCACACGGGTACAGCCCGATCATCTGGCGAAGGGCGGTGACTGGTCGCCTGAAAATATTGTCGGTGCCGATGTCGTCACCGGTTGGGGTGGCAAGGTGCACTCCATTCCCTTCAAATATTCGCGATCAACAACATCGCTCATTGAGCGCATTCGTGGCACAGGCTGAACTCCCCTCCTCGTTCCTGATTGATTTACGCAACGATATCGGCGTCGAACGCGTGCTGACCGATGCAGCGGACTGCTGGGTTTACGGTCAGGACAATTCGCGCAAACACAATACCCCGGCCGGGGTCGTCCTGGCGGAAAACCACCGGCAGGTCGTTGATGCGGTACGGCATTGTTATAAGTATGGTGTTCCGTTAACGGTACATGGGCGAGCCACAGGTACCGTGGGTGGCGCGATTCCCTTAACGGGCGGCATCGTGCTGTCACTTGAGCGCATGAACAGGATTATTGAATTTGATGCCGACAACCGGCTGATGAAAGTCGAGGCCGGGGTATTGAACCAGGCGGTTCAAGATGCGGCCGCACCAAAGGGTTTTTTCTGGCCACCGGATCCAACCAGTGCCGCTTTCTGCACCGTTGGCGGTAATGTGGCGGTCAACGCCGCCGGCCCACGGGCGCTGAAATACGGCACCACCCGCGATAATGTGCTTGGGCTGCGCGCCGTTACCGGAATGGGTGAAGAAATACAGACGGGCGTTAACACCACCAAGGGGGTGGTGGGCTATGACCTGACCAGACTGATTATCGGTTCCGAAGGCACACTGGCAGTAGTAACAGAAGTCACGCTGAAGTTGCAGCCAGAACCGGAAACAATTCGTTTGCTACAAGCCGTCTATCGGGATATTGACAGTGCGACAAAGGCGATTGTCGCCATCATGAGGCAACCGCATACGCCCCGCAGTTTGGAGTTTATCGATCACGCATCCATTGAAATGGTACGTGATTATTCCGCTACCGAATTACCAAAAAATGCCGGTGCCATGTTACTGATCGAGGTCGATGGACCCCGGGCTGGCATTGAGGCCGTCGTCGCTTCACTGTCGCAGGCGGCAACGAACGACGGACTGATGACACTGGCAGAAGCCACATCCGACAGCGAAAAACAGCAGCTTTGGGCCACACGCAAGGCACTGTCACCGGCCCTGAGAAATGTGGCACCGAACAAGCTCAATGAAGATGTGGTGGTACCGGTATCACGCATCCCCGAACTGATTTCCGGCCTCGAGCAACTCGCCGACCAATACGGTATACCCATCGTCAATTTTGGCCATGCGGGCAATGGCAATATCCACGTCAACCTGCTCTATGACTCGCAAGATCCGCAACAGGATAAACAGGCGAAGCCCTGCCTTGAGGCCGTGTTTGCACTGGTGCTGCAGCTTGGCGGTACTCTCTCTGGCGAACACGGCATTGGTCTGGAAAAGCGCGACTATGTCGGCCTGGAAATTGATCCGGTGACATTGAATCTCATGCAACGCATTAAACGCGAATTCGATCCAGGCAATATTCTGAATCCCGATAAAATCTTTCCGACCGTAATATAGCGCTTTTATCCCGCAACGGGTGTCCTTCATCGGGTCACCGTATATTACGGTACACAATGCTGAAACTTGTGCTAAGTTAATCAAGAATCAAACCACAAGGAGTCCTCGCCAATGAAGCAGTTACTCAAACTCATACCATTGATTGCCAGTATTTTGATAGCAGGTGAGACCTTGGCGACTCATATTCCCTGGGTCAGTCAGAGCGATTTTGATCAATTTAATACCGAATTTGGTGGCGCCACACAGTACCGCGCCGTGGCGTCCGCCGAACCTCTGGGATTGATTGGTTTCGATGTGTCCATTGAGGCCACGAGCGCCACCATTGACGGCACGACAGTGGTTATTCCAAAGGTAAAATTTCAGAAGGGTCTGTTTGCCGGTTTTGATATCTCCGGCTATTACTCCACTATTCCCACATCAGGTCTTACTGGCATCGGCAACGATGGCACCATGTACGGTATCGCTTTGAGTTATGCCCTGTGGAAAGGCGGCGCAGCCAAACCCGCCCTGGCCATTCGCGGTTCTTACACCCAGGCGGAAATACCGTCGGTGGTATCAACGACGACTTATGGCGTTGATACAACGATATCCAAGGGACTGGGCCCGATCACCCCCTATGCCGGGATCGGCCTGGTGCAAATGAACAGTACAGATCTTGTCGGTACCGGTTTCTCTGCCAACAGTCGACAAAACCGTTATTTCTACGGTCTCAGCTTCGATTTGCTGTTGCTAAATCTGACAGTGGAATCCGATACTACCGGCGGAATCCAGACATACACCGTTAAGGGTGGATTCCGCTTCTAGGTCTCCGCCGCCGAATCCACCGCCGGGGCGGTCACCTGCGCCAGCGTCAGCAACGGTTTTAGACAATTAAATTCGAGTAAATTTTTTTGTCGAGCTCATTAAAACTACAAAAAATAATCTCATCAAAATAATTTTCGGACTCCCGACAGACGGCGACCGCGATGGCCGCCGCCTCTTTTTTCGGATAACCATAAACGCCGGTACTGATCCCGGGAAATGCGATTGTCCTGATGGCGTTGTCTTTGGCCAGTCTTAGTGAATTGCGATAGCAATTGGCCAGCAACGCCGGTTCGCCGTGCTGACCGCCATGGTAAACCGGGCCGACGGTATGGATGACATGTTTTGCCGGCAAGTTGAAGCCCGGCGTCATCCTCGCCTCGCCGGCGGGACAGCCACCCAATGCGCGACAGCTCTTCAGTAGACCCGGACCCGCTGCGCGATGAATAGCACCGTCGACACCGCCACCGCCGAGCAGCGATTCATTGGCAGCGTTGACGATGGCATCGACTTCGAGTGTGGTGATATCAGCGTGCATTGACTTGAGCATTATTGCCGGCGGCGCAACATACGGCGTTTTCTCAATGTCTTCTGACGAATCGCTTTGCGCTTCATCTGCTGTGCGGCGCCAGGATTATTTCGCATAATTTTCCTTGCTCGCGCCCCTAGCATTGCTTTGAATTCCGGGTCGTTTTTCCAGTGCTGCTGGAAACCACGCCAGAGACGATGCTTCATTCCCGGGTGGTTCTTGAGTAGACGCCGTACATCACGCCGCGTGACACGGCGGATCTGACGCGGATTCAACCCGCGATGCGCCAGGCGATGGGCGCGATGCGCCAGGCGATGCTGCATGCGCGCTGGCATACGTGCAGCAAATCGAGCGGGTGCCCCCGCCGCACGGTTGAATCCCTGTCCCCGCTCGCGAGAAATATATTGACCAGCAGTGAGCACCTCGGCCTTGTTTGCCAAACCGGTTTCACTACCACGTTGCGACGCAACAACACGCCCTTCCAGCAGATGTAATGCGCCCTGCTCCCTTCCTGCCTCGATAATGCCTTCGGTACCACGAATACCGACCGTCATCACCGGGTTATTGAATTCGTATTTACCCGCGCCCTCGATTCTGGCAACGGCGAAACGCAACCAGCCAGTAATCACATCTACTACTGCGTTAACCACGTTTCCCTTTTCATCCAGCTTGTAGTTCGAAAGCATGACACGGCTGTCGCCAGCTATCTTGAGGATAGAGCCGTCGTTCATGTCCAGCTGCACTGAGGCATTCTCTGCGGTTTCGATGATATCCTGTTCGTATACCTCTACGCCTTTGGCGCCTTCATAATAGGCATCACCTCGCAGTATCTGCACACCCCCCTCCACTTCACTTAACACACCAATCGCGGCGAAGGCATCGACGGTAAAAACCAGTAAAAATATTAACAGTGCGCGATTAAATCCGAACATGAATAACCCCCTGACGGTTGAACCTTGTGGATAGCTGCAGTTTCCTGGGCCTCTAACCAAGTATAACGAACGACCGTACTATCGGTTGACTTGAAACAGTATAAACGTCACCGAACGTGGCTAAGCTATTGATTTACAGATGTGGAATTCTAATTGATAATTTTGAGATCAGGTTTGCCCCTGGAGGGCGCGGGCAATGTGGACTCACTTTCTGACGCTTCTTCAACCTCGGCTGCTATCTCAGGCGGGAAACTGATACCTTCCCCATTTTCACGGGCGTAAGCGCCAAGTACGGCATTAATCGGGATGCTGACCGCGAAAGGCTTACCGGAAAACCGTGCTTTAAACTCGATCAGGTTGTTCGCCATTAGCAGATTACTGGCAGCCCGGGGGTCGATGTTGAACACAATACGCCCGTCTTCAACAAATTCGACCGGCACAACGACACCATTAATTGTGGCATCCACCAGTAAGTGTGGTGTCTGGCCGTTTTCCAGCGCCCACTGGTAGGCAGCTCTGATGAGATAAGGTTTGACCGGTACCATGCGATTATGGCGATTCAGGGGAACGCCTTGCTGC
>SDBV01009649.1_pt1 | contig 12788 bp, 11 predicted proteins | sample 2277081 | NCBI WGS metagenome assembly SDBV01 (sample SAMN10402039, study PRJNA504765) | marine sediment metagenome | isolation source: marine sediment core GS10_PC15, 223 cmbsf | place: Arctic Ocean: Southern Knipovich Ridge | collected 2010
AAGAAAAAGAATGAAGCGGTTAGACGGGAGATGGAGCGTAAACAGAATGATGAGATTTTGATTTATAATCCTAGAGAAGAAGATTACCAGATAAAATATGGTGGTTATGTTCACACAGTTCCTAATAGAGATAAAAATGTTGGTTATGGAAAAGGTTGTTTGGTAGTAGCTAGGTATTTAGCCAAGCATTACATTAAACACATTGTAGACCTGTTTATTATTGAGGAGAATGAGAGGAAATTGGCTAAAGCTAAATTGGCTTATAAAGGAGCACACTGGCCTGAAGAAGAGCAGAAGATAGCTTTAAGAACTGATAATCCAGAGCTTAGGAAACAGTATATGACTGGTCTCTGGAAAGGAATTTATAGGAAGTTTGGTTTAGATGAAACAGCTACTCCTCTTGTTGGTAAGCCAGAAGATAAAAGACCATTAGATGAGCGACTTCTTGAAGAGTTAGAAGCAGATATGGAGAAAGAAGTAGAGTTAGTTCCCAGGCAAGTTAAGACAAAGAAGAAAAAAAAGTCCAAAGAATCAAAGGATAAGAAAGAACTTAGTGACGCAATTAAGGAGGAAGCATGAGCTTAAAAGAGAAACTTAGTAAGAGGTTAGGACTTTATTTTGATCCAAAAGTATCATTAGAAAAGTTAATAGATGATCTTGATAAAGGTGGTCAGTTTGATAAAAAGATGATTAAGGTAATGTTAGTTGAGATTATTGAACATTTAGACTCTCAGGAGAAGTAGTGCTATAATAGAGCTATAGTAGGGATTCATTAACCCCGTCCAAGTGACGGGTTTTTTAATGCTCCTGAGCATATATGAGAGAAACTTTATCATCATTGATACTAACGTCACAGAACTACTGTGTAGACCCCCAAACAAGTTCTACCACAGCATTAAGTGACACTCAAACCTTTATCAAAAAGGAGATCAATAACACTTGTCGGTTGATATTCCATAAGCTTGGGATGCACAAAACCCAAAAACAACAAACTGCTGATACGGTAGAAGGTCAACAATTTTATCATCTTCCACCTGATTTTCTCAGCGTTGAAGCTTTAACTGTAACTATTGGAGGAATAGCTTATCCACTTCAACCAGTAGCTTCATTAGAAAGTTGGAAATATCTTAACCAGGTTGATTTCTCGGGGACAGTTATTCCTCAGTATTATCTTGTTAGAAGAGATGATTACGGTATCTGGCCTAAATCTGCAGCTGATGATGATACGATTACTTTAGATTATAACTATATGTTAAAAGATCTTGCTAATATAGATTATGTTAATGGAACTGTAGCGGTTGTTAATGATGATGCTACCATTACTGGAACATCAACTACTTGGACAGCAGCTATGGCTAATCGTTGGTTTAAAGCAGCTGATGATGGAGATTGGTATAGATTAGGTACGTTTACCTCAACTACTTCTATGGAGCTAGAGAATGTATTTGAAGGGTCTACAGACACCTCTTCGGCTTATATTATTGGAGAATCTCCAGAGATTCCAATGGAAACCCATCAATATATTCCTTATGGAGTGGCAGCAACTTATTTTGCTACTATTAGACGAGATCCAGTTCAAGGTCAAACTATGTCTAATTACTTTTGGACAGGAGACTTTAATAACTCATCTAGGCGGTTAAGAGATGCAGCTGGAGGATTAAATTCAATCATTAACAGATATAGAGGTAGGGGTCGTTCTAACTCACAATTGGTGAGAAGAGCAAGACCAATCATCTCCAGATTTGATGAGAGATGGCGTTCAACCTTATCGTAATATGGCTAAATCAGTAGGAACTATAACCAAGTTTTCTGGCGGCGTGAGTGATAGCGAGAAGGAAGGACAACCAGATTCTTTTAAATGGGAAAGATCTGGAGATTTTAGAAATGATGCTAAGAAGTTTACTATTCTTCCTAAATCTCAGTTAGACTCAGGAAGTATCGTCCAGGGTTTAGTAATGTGGCATGAGCGTAAGGGAACTGATGATTACTTTTATGATGATGCTGGAAATATCTATATTCGTAACTCTTCTGGTACTTGGTCTTTAAATCATACTTCGGCTACTTCATCAGGTAATGGCATGGCTTACTTTGGAGAAGATGGTTTTTTATATTACGGACAAGATACTACTTTTGGTAGATATGGCCCTATTGGAGGTACACCTAGTTTTAATGACAACTTTTTAGGAGTTGAGGGTGGAGACCCAACTAACACTCAGGTGATAGATTTTGAAGCTGGTAGTTCTATGTATGCTTCTAGGGCAGATACCGCTTCTACCTCTATTACTGGTGATTTAACTTGGAGAGATTATCTAAAACCTGAAAGCCTACCAGATACTGGTGAAACCATGACTATTGTTTCTAAATGGGATGAACAAGCTAATAAACGATCTTACAAGATAGATATTGCTGCTGTTTCTAACTTCTTTGGAGATGGTAGTGATGGAGCCTTAACTATTTCAACTGACACTACTGAAGCTCCGATTGATTCTGCTTGCTCTGGTACAGTAGACGCTTATTCATTAACAGCTACCAATGCTTCATTTGCAGCAGGACAGAAGATTCTTATTATTCAAATAGGAGATGATGTAGGAACACAATTTCAAGGAGAATTAACAGGCGTTAATGAGATAAATGAAATTAAGTCTTATACAGCAGGAACGATTACAACTGTTGATCCATTGGGTAATTCTTACTCTACAACTGGTAATGACAAAGCCCAGGTTAGAGTATTAAAACAATATTCAGCAGTAACTATTAATAGTGGTAAAACATATACTTGTAAAGCATGGGATGGAACGGTAGGGGGTATTTTGGCTTTCTTTTGTAGTGGTACTTTAACTGTTACGGGGACAATAACTGCTACTGGAAAAGGATTTCTCGGAGCAACTCAGTTTGAATCAGATCCAGATGGAGGTGCTTATCAGGGTGAAGGAACAGTTGGACCAGGAATAATGAGTGCTGGTCCAAATGGTAGTGGAGGTGGAGGAGGTGGAGGAGGAACATCTCAGGGTAGTGGTGGTGGAGGGGGTCATGCAACTGTAGGGGGTTCTAATTTTGGAGGAGTTAGTGGGTATGGTGGATATGAGTCTGGAAGTATAAATTTAACTAATATGACAATGGGTGGAGGCGGAGGGGGAGGGTGGTTTGAAGGTTTTACAGCAGGTGGAAATGGTGGAGGAATCTTAATGCTGATGGCAGTTACTATTACTGTAGCTGGAGCTATTACTTGTAATGGAGCTGATGGAACAGATGGAGGACTTGCTGGTGGAGGAGCAGGAGCAGGAGGCTCTATTCTTCTAAAAGCTCAGGATGCTACTCTTGGAGTTGCTTTAATTACTGCTAATGGTGGAGAGGGAGGAAGTTCAACTCGAGATCCTGATCCGAGAACAGGAGGAGATGGAGCTGAAGGACGTAATCACTTAGATTACTCTAGTTCTTACACAGGCACAACCTCTCCCTTACTCGATGTAACCCTAGATGATGCACTAGCAAGTTCTGATGGTTATGCTTTAAGATTGTTAGTTTCATCCAACGGTACTAACTCAGAAACCTATTCTCAAGAGATTGATATAGCCACAGATGCTTGGGTTAACTGGGGAGTAACTTGGGATGCTTCAGCTTCTACGGCTACCTTTTATAAAAATGGAGCAAATATTGGGACAGACGTTGGTGCTTTAACCTCTATAAACGATAATGCTTCTAAATTTGCTGTGGCTGCTGACTTTGACTCTAGTGGAGATTCTCAGAATTTCTATGATGGTTTAATGGATAATGGAGTTCTCTTTAACGATCTTAGAACAGATACAGAAATGGCTAACCATACTGACTATGTTTACTATGGAACTGAATCTAACCAGATAGCTTACTTTAAGTTTGATGGTGATGTAACTGATTCTCAGACAGATGGGTTAAATGATCTAACTGCTGTCAACAGCCCTACTTATTCTACAGATGTACCATTTTCAGGAACAACAGATAGAGCAGATTTAGATCAATCTTTAAATACTTCAGGTCAAACTTATACTTTAGCTATAGCTATTGATGAAGGGGCAACCCACAGACAAACCTTTGTTCCAACCAGAGATCCATTAAAGTCTATCGAGGTATTAATAGCTGCCGTAGGCTCTGGAGATTGGACAGTTACTTTACATGATGCTCTTAATAAATCTTTGGGCACTGTAACTGTAGTTAATGCTAATCTTCATACGTTAGATTATGAGTTTACATTTAGCACAGCTATACGGCTTAAAATAGGAGCGAGTTATCATTTTCATATTACCTCTACTGTAGCTGATGGAACCGTGACCACTACTGATGTTTCTGATCTTGAAACTGTAGATTTCCACACTTACTATGGGTTTTTAGTAGATGACGAATATCATCCAATGATTCAAATGTTAAACTTTCTAGTAATTGGCAATGAGAGATATGTAGCCAAATGGGAGGGACTCACTTCTGCAACATATGATCCTCATAAGATCACCCTCCCATCTGGGTATAGAGTTAGAGCTCTCGCTCACTGGCGTGAATACTTAGCCATAGGAACATGGAAGGGAACTAATATTACTGACTTTGATGAGGGGAGAATCTTCTTCTGGAACGGGACTAGCTCAACTTATGACTTTTATATAGATGTACCAGAGGGTGGAATAAATGCTATGAAGGGAACTAAGGGCTTATTATATATCTGGGCTGGGTACTCAGGAGATTTACTCTTATACCAGGGTGGAGATAAGGCTGAGAAAGTTAAAAGATTGCCAGAAGTAACAACTGATAAATATGTAGAAATCTATCCAGGAGCAGCGACCATGTGGAGGTCGTTAATACACTTCGGTGTAGGTAACTCCGACTCGACAGCAATCCATAGAGGAGCATATAGCTGGGGTTCGCTTAATCGGAATTATCCCGCTTCTCTGGGCTTTGACTATCCAACCTCTCTGGGGGATCAGACAAGCACCAGCGTTAAAATTGGCATGGTGGCTGCTTCTGGACAGAATCTATATATCTCTTGGCAGAATCAGAACGCCTTTGGCGTAGATAGAGTAGCAGTTGATAATAACCCCCACTCAACCGCTACTTATGAAGCTTTAATCTCTGACTTAGGTGATTTACCAAGAAGCAAGTTCCCTTTGGTTTTAAGAGCTGATTTTGAAAGTTTAGTCTCTGGAGAAACTGTGAAATTAAAATATAAAGCTGATAGAGAAAATTCTTGGAAAGAGGGTGAAGTTGAGGATACGGCTGGAGCTACAGAAACAAGGTTAATAATTCCAACTAGATGTAAAGAGATTCAAGTAGCTGTCGATTTAACTACTACAGTATCAACTGCTCCAACTTTAACTGGAATTACATTAGAGAGCGATATACCCAAAGGAGCTAGAAATGCCTGATGATGAAGAGAATGTATTTAATAGAGGGCAAGATAAGAAAAAACTGATTGAGGATAGACCGCCAGTTCATCAGTCAGATATTCCTCAAGGAACCATTAAACCAAGACATTTAGATTTATTAGAGGGTTTACCTTTAGTGGAACGCTCCACAGACCCTGAAGACCCAGAAGAAGGGGAGAGTGTTATCTGGCAAAGTGATGGTACTGGAAGCGGAGATGATGGAGATATAATGATTAAGATAACTGCTGGGGGGACTACTGCCACTGGAACACTAATGGATTACAGTGGTCTATAGTGTTATAATATTAGAAAAGGAGATTTAATCCCGTGCTGCGGGATTTTTTGTATCTATGGTAAATGTTCAAGATATAATTGGCGAACTTGGTAAACCAACACCTGCATTTGATATAGGCACTCAGAAGAAAGAAAGCCAAGACTACCTTAAAAACTATACTGCGTTTATTGCTGGACAAGAGGCATTACCAGCTATGTATGGTAGATTAGCTGGACAGTTTCAGATTCCCCAACTTCAAGAACAAACCCAACGATTAGGAGAAGTAACTGAAGATATTACTTCTGGCTTATTTGCTTTACCAGAAAGCGTAGCTGGTCGTTCAAGAGAAAGCTTAATGACAGAATCTGGTAAGCAAAGAACAATTCAAGCTGAAGCTCAACCAATGCAGGAGAATTTAGCTAAACTTAGTTCTCTCGGTCAGAAGTTTGGAGCTAGGTTATCTACGGCTCAAACTAATCTTGGAACAATGATGGGGTTATACCAAGCAGAGCAAGAGAAACAACTTAAACCCTGGGATAGAGAATTTAATATTTTAACAGTTCAACAAGCTAGGGAATATTCAGGCTATACATTTAAAGAGGAAATGGAGCTTGATAGATTAATTGCCAAAGGAACATTAACTGACGCAGAGGCAGGAAGAGCCAATGAGTTAGCAATGAAAGAGTTAGAATTTAAAAACAACTTAAATCAAATAGCTGCTAAAGGAAAAGAAGATAGAGAAACCAAAGCAGCAAAAACAGATCTAGCAACTCTTTATAAATCAATCTTTGGTTAACTATGGCAGATAAATTAGATTTGTTTAAACAGGCTGCAACTGAGATGGGTTATCCAGAAGAAGAAGTAGAAGGTTTTTTAGAAGCGGCAAAACCAGGAGCAGATTTTAAATCAATAGCCCAAGAGCAAGGATACGCCCCAGAAGAAATAGAAACAGTTACTGGTTTACAGGCTGCAGCAACAGATGTAGATGAAGATTTTGTTGGGTTTTCAACTGGAAGCATGATCTCAACTAAAGGTCCAGTTAATACTCCATTTGGGGCTAAAAGTAGAGCTGATGTGTTTAGTGGTGGAATAAACTATGGAACAGATATTGGAGTCCCAACTGGAACAACTGTAGCTACTCCACCTGAAGGTAAATGGGAAGTAGTAGAAGCGTTTGGTGGAGCTAGAGGTGCTGGATATATTGGTGATTCTACTAATCGTGGTTATGGAAATTCTGTAATGATTAAGAATGTGCTTACTGGAGAAAGATTAAGATATTCCCATTTAAACAAAATTGGTGTTCGGCCAGGACAAGTTCTTCAAGGGGGAGAAGCTTTTGGAGAAACTGGATCTTCTGGTAACTCATCTGGAGCCCATTTAGATCTTGAATATTATAATGGTGCTGGTCAAGTATCTGATCCATTAAAAAGCCCTTATGCCAAATACTTATGACTAACACTGATGAGAAAATGAAGCTGTTTGAAGAGTCAGCTCTGGGAATGGGCTATGATCCTGGTGAAGTTAAGGCTTTTACTAATCTTGCTAAAATAGCTCAAGAAGAAAAGGAAAAATTTGATCCAACTACTGATATTGGTTATCAAAGATGGAAGGCACAGCAAGAATACACAGAAAAAGGAGCAGGGGCTTTTGATCCAACCACAGATGCAAGTTATCAAGAATGGGTAGCAAAAGAGAAGTATAAAGAAGAAGCCACGCTTAGGAAAGAGGAGAGAGAGCCTTCAGAAAGAGAAAAAGAGTTTACAGCACTAGGGGGGGACTTAGCTTTATTTAGGAAAAATTACGAACAAATAAAACTTAAAGGACCATATAAAAGTAGATTAACATACACAAAAGAAGGAGAAATACGCCCTATAGCTCAATACTTAGACCCTGAGGCAGTAGATTTTGAAAAATTAAAAGGAGTATTGGCTTTTAGCATGGCTGGAGCGATAGCTGGACAAACAGGAAGGGCATTATCTGATAGAGATGTGCAGCAGTTTGAAAAGGCACTAGGCTCTGCTCAAGATAGACCAAAAGTATTTTATAATAGTTTAGATAATACTATTGATATGTTTAAGAGAAGATTAAAAGAAGAAGGTGCTAGTGAGGAAGAAGTAGATAGAATAGTAAAGCAGATTACGGGTGAAGCAAGAGAAGGAAAAAAAGAACTTGGTCCCGTTGGACAAATGAAAGATGAACAACCACCAGGGTTACCACCAATAGATCAGCCACCAGAATTACCACAGATAGGCCAAGCACTACAAACTGGCGTTGAAAAGCTAACTGATGTATCAAGGTTTTTCTTTCCAGACACCACAGCTTTAATTGGACAGGCAGTTAGGGGTGAATTACCACCGATAAAACTAACCACTGGAGAAAAAATATTGGGGCCAATAGTTACAGTAGCGACCAGAAAAGACATATATGGAAAAGCCGCCAGGGAATTAACCGCAGCTGCAGTAATAGATATGGCTACAATAGGAATATTAAACAAATGGATTAAACCAGTCTTAGGTAAAACTAAAGGTCTTGTTAAAAGTGCATGGAGTGCATTTGCTAAGGCAAATTTACCAACTCAATCATTCTTATCAGCGTTTACAATCCCAACGAATTTATTTAAAAGACTTAATCCGTTTAAGAACGCTAAAGTATTAATTGATGATGGCATTAAAGGGAGCCTTGATGAAATGTCTGAAATTGCTAGGAAGGTTACTGGAGATAAAGGTCTTATTACTCAAATGACTAGAGATGCTTTAGAAAAAATTGATGGTTCTATTATAGTTAAAAATGTAACTAGCTCCGCTAGAAACATGGTTGAGATGGCTGTTGAATTAACTAGAAAAGAGAAAAATAGAGTTCTAAGGAAAATATCTGGTTCAATAAAGTACGGAGAAAGAATCGGCTCAATGAATCCGTTTGATGCTTTTGACTTTGCTAAAAAACTAGAAGATATTGGACATAACTATTTAAACAAAGCTAGTGGTGCAGTAAAGAATGTTGGATATGAAGAAAAAGGAAAAGTCTTCCTTGCTGCTGCTGACGAAATAATTGATGCTATAAATAATGTTGTTAAGAAACAAGATATTATGAGCAGAGTGAAAAGCCCAGGGTATTTAACACAACTTAGACATATCTCTTCTACCTTAGCTGATAGAGTTAGTAAGGCCAAGTTGTTTTCTGATATAAGAAGCGTGGCTGCACCTTATGTTAGTTTGTCAAAAATGATAGAAGCCACTAGACAATCTCAAATGTCAGCTATTGGTAAAATGGGAAAAGGGGTTATTAAAGATGTTGCTGGAATAATTGCTAAACCACCAATAATGACAAGAGTTCCTCAAGTAACTAAAGCTATTAGTGAGAAAATACCACCAGGCTTATCTAAAATACCTCAAGCAATAGAAAAAATAGGACCAGTCGTTGAAAAAGGAATAAGAGCTATTCCACAAGCAGTTAGAGGAGTATTATCACAACCAGGGGGTGGAGGATTACCAAATATTCCTAAAAATAAAACATTGCCACTTATTCGCCCATGGCAATACAAATAAGATTAAGCACTAAAAAGAACATGAAGACTTTAAAAACGACACCCCAACCCAAAACTTTTATAACTACTAGAAACAACAATATGTTGAGCATCTGTGTTACAATTATATCAAATGAGTTCAATAACCTCACTATGCGTGGGGTATTTTATTAGGAGAACACTATGCCAAACGGAGTAAATTTAGGATCATTCGGAAGGGATCTAGGGCCAGGAGCCCAAGACCCCATGCAACAAGCTATTGCTGCTAGGCAGACTGGCGGACAACCAGTTCCTCAACTTAATCAAACTACACCAGCGGCTCCATCTGGACCATCTCCTCAACCTGGGCCTGCTCCACAAACAGCAGTAGGTGGACCTCCTCAGGGAGCAGCGGCTCCTCCTAAATCAGAAACTGAGATTATTCTTAAAGCCATGGATGCAAGATTGAAATTAATTGGTAAGATAGAAGAGGCTCAGTTTGGTGCTCCGAAACCACCAGCTCCTCAAGGTGTATGAAAAATGGACACCAACGATTTATAAGTAGACCAGAAGTTAAATTCTGGGTTCCAATTCTTATTTACACCGTGACTTTGACTATTGGTTTTATGAATATAAAAAGCGATCTTCGGAATCTAACTACTGTCGTTTCATCTTATACTTCTAAAACAGATAATTTACAGGCTGCTATAAATAGCACTATACAGTGTACGATTAGATTAGATACAAATAATATTTGTGCGATTAGATGAACAAACCTTTCAAGGGAGAATTTCGCCTTACTCAAGAGTGGGGCAATAAGTTAGAAATTAACGGAGTAGATATATATGGAGAATACGGGCTTTTGGGTCACAATGGCATTGATTGGGGCCTTCCTAATGGTACTCCTATCCATGCTCCGCATAGCGGGAAGATTTTAGAACGTGCCTACGATTCAGGTGGCTACGGGGAATACATCAAAATACAGAACGAAGCTCAGGGATCAATCCTTGCCCACCTACAAAGGAAGTTCGTTGTCTCAGTCGGACAAGAAGTTGGTGAAGGTGAACACATTGGTTACTCTAATAACACGGGTAATTCAACTGGCCCACACTTACATTGGGGCTATTACACATTACCTCGGGACCGTAGTAACGGCTATTCTGGAACTATTAACCAACTACCAATTATACAAGGAGGTTCTATGCCCGAAGAAGGGTGTCTATTATATAGAACAGAAAAAGATAAAAAGACGTTTGCAGACTTGGTGGACAAATCCACTAAATACAGCAATTTCTTATCAGCGGGCTATCCGAGTGTTGCCGATGTCAAACTCGAACTATCAGAAAGGAATAAGTCTATTGAGCACTATAAGAAACTTGCAAAGGCTGAGGCGGATCGTGCCAAAGACGCACTCGATGATTTTAATGATCTACGAGCTATGGCTGCAACTGCACTTGGCACTACTCAAGAAGTGGCTCAGATTAGGATTGCGTTTGACAAAGTTAAAGAGGAGTTGGAAGAACTTGATAGCTTACGTCAAAATTATCCAGTCATCCAAGCTGAACTGGAGAAATCGCAAGAAGAAGTTACAGCCTTAAAAGAAATGTTAAAAATATCCTTTACTGGCATTACTCCCGATATGCCAATAGAAGTAGTAGCAAAAATACAGAGAGAAATTATAACATGGGTGGGAATTCGCTTAGCTGACCTAGCCAAAGACATGAAAAGTCGCTTAAAACGGAGCTAGTAAGCTCATACTCAAGGAGAGAAGGTGAACATATACCTATGAAAAGACTATCAAAAGCACAAAAATCTAAGTTTTTAAAGAACGCTTGGAAATTTACCGCACCTGCCGTGGGAGTTCTGTTTGCCCAGCTCGCATTAGGAGTTCCTTTAAGGGAAGCTAGCTTAGTGGCGTTGCTAGCACTATACGGCTTGCTTGCTGACTTTCTTAAAAAAGCTAAGTAATGGAGAACCGTAATCTACTAATTCTACTTTTCTTTGCCTTGATGATTTACTATTACTTGTTTTTGGGGCTGACTAGTATATAATAAAGGCATTGATTTTTACCCCACTGACGAGTGGGGGTCTTTGTAAGGGGGTGATAGGATAGACCGATTTTCGGAACTCCAGGTCAAAACTGGACACCTCCACATACATGAGGTGGGAGGATTGTGGTATACTATGGTAATGAAGAAAACGGGTAGCCAAAGAATTAAAGATCTGGAAAAACAAGTAGACAAGCTCGTAAAACAAAGTGGTCCCAAAACAATGCCTTACATCCCAGTCGTTCCTGCTCTTCATCATTGTGGTGGCTGTAGTTGTAATAAGTGTGGTAAGTGCGGACAGTGTTGCCAATGTTCAGTTGATATAACTAGTCCTTGGCCGACAACATATCCACATTATTGGTATTCTGGTTCTAGTTCTGGTACCAGTTGTACTTTAACATGCCCATAGAATCCCACTTCACTTGGTTATCACCTCCGAAGACGGATTAATTCTATGGGCTTATGAAAGATTGATTAGCTTCTATTGAGAGAGTTTTTACTCTCCATGAACCTACTAACGGTTGAGGCAGTAGAAGCTGACCAGTCTTTGATACTAAGCTATTCGGTAAAAGAATATAGCGTTAAGGGGGGAAACTCCCAATAGCCAATCCGTTTAGAAAAGCATTAAAGCCAAGTTGCCTAGAGAAATGGGAACAACAACTTGAACTATATTCTTGAGATATAAGTAACCAATTGATATTTATATCAACGAATTTCCTGAAGGGAAATTAAAAAGAATTAGCTTCAGTATTCTAAAGACACATTAGCACTCTGACACATAGATTGACAAAGCCTCTACCATGTAGTAATATGCCGCTGAACATAAACTATGGTCCCCCCAAAGTTTTGGCCCCGAACCTACCAGTCGGGGTTTTTTGTGTTAAGATAAGTTAACCCGTCCCGCTTGCAAGTCAGGCGGGAGTTTTATATACTTAGGTATCTACGCTTCGGCCATGGTTGCAAACCCCGCCGAAGTTTTTTATAATACTCGGAGATCCATTGGACATAAAACACCTAATGGATTTTTTGTGCCTATTTTGGTTATTGACATTAATGTAAATATAAACTATATTGAATTATATTAATATTCGGGGATGATAACCATGATTAAGTTAAAGTTAGATACAAAAGTAGAATCGTTGAACGAGATGTTCGGGCTTAAAGACAAAAGAGCCAAGGAGTTGTTTAAAGAATATAAGAAGATTCGGGATGAGATGATTGATGAAGAGGAAGCTGGGAATTTAGAAGGTGATGTGGTTGGAGCTATTATTAAAGAAGCTATTGAGACTCTTCCCAAAACCAATCATGAATTAGTCTACCTAACTGTAATGGCTGGGTTTAACTTTGGAGAACACCACGGAAAATCAAAGGTGGAAGACGCTATGGAGCAAATGGTGAAGCAAGTAATAAAGCCTCACGTTAAGAAAGCAATGAAGGAAAAATCTAAAGACAAGAGTTTACTAAATTAAAGAGGCATCATGACTTATTGGAACTACAGGGTTATCAAATCTAAGAAGTATGGTTATGGCGTACACGAAGTTTATTATAATAAGGCTGGGAAACCAGATAGCTGGGCT
>SDBV01009650.1_pt1 | contig 12787 bp, 14 predicted proteins | sample 2277081 | NCBI WGS metagenome assembly SDBV01 (sample SAMN10402039, study PRJNA504765) | marine sediment metagenome | isolation source: marine sediment core GS10_PC15, 223 cmbsf | place: Arctic Ocean: Southern Knipovich Ridge | collected 2010
CCGTCACTCACATCATACCCCAGTTGAGCAGGTGTGCGGCTGATATGCCACTTGCCGAGATGAGCACACACATATTCCCGGTGCTGACTTTTAATCATATTGGGCAGGGATTCGTTATTTTCAGCATCCCAGTTCTTTATACGGTCAGCGCCCCAGATTTTCAGGCTGGCAGGACTGCGGCCGAATTGAATTGCATGTCTTGTTGGTGAACAGGTCGGCGCAGGAGAATATGCCTGTGAAAAACGCATGCCCTCTGATGCCAGTTTTGACAGTCTCGGTGTCTGATAGTAAGTACTGCCGGAACCCGGTTCATTCGGGTCCATTCTTGTTGATAAAGCATTCCAGCCCTGGTCATCTGCCAGGATAAATACAATATTGGGCAGCTTTTTCGTACTTTTTGCATGACCCGGGCCAGTGAAAGCAGCTGTTGCCGCGGCAAATGAGCTCAGTACTTTGATAAAATCCCGCCTTGTTGTCATAGCTTTTAATTTACATATTCCATATTAAATTTCTATAAAATCTTAGATTATTACTGACGTTTCTGAATATAAAAGGTACCTGGTCTTTAGGTTTTAGGTAAATGGAAAAACCTAAAACCTAAAGACCAGGTACCTTTTTTTTCCTATCTTTTAAATTGGATGAGACATTTTTTATATCTTTTTTTATCTTTTTATGGTATTTTAATTTAAACATCAATCAAATATTTTTTCTTCATCGACAAATTCCGGGTTCTTTACTCTCTTGATTAATTCCGCTTCTATCTTCTTGTCTTCCATTGCTTCAATCAGTTTCATGAATTTGTTATATTTTATTAAAACTTCCGTGGGTTTGTTTTTTAGATCGTAAATTATTTTAATATCGTTTTTATCTAAAGTACGTGTACTCATAATGTAATTAATTTAATTTATTAATATTGATTGTCAATAATAAAAAATTAATTTAGAAATTTATGTGAGAGAAACAAGCAATTAAGACACGCTGTCTTTTTCTTTTTTTTAATGCTTCTTTAATATCCCGCTTATATCCATAATATACATCTGCCGTCCCTCGCCGCCATAGGTTGAATCAATGATCACTAATTTTCCATCACGGCTGGTTCGGGGGTGCGCATCGATCTTATATTTTTTCAGTCTTGGAAAACAACCTAAAATATACATGGTCTTAGTGGGCAGATGCATCAGGTAGACAACCTGTTCGCCTTTTTCATTGATCGAATAGGTGTCTGTAAGCATCCATTGATCATCTGTTCCCGGAACATAGGTTTGATGGCCGTTTGGGGCAGACCATTGAAGAGTGCTCTTCCCTTTTTCATCATCTTTATATAGATAGTAACCCCTGCCATGCCAGATGGATACATGTTCCGGATCTCTCCAGATAAAATGACTCACTCCTTTTTTTTCTGATACTATGCGAAGATCTTTGCCGTCCTTAGAAGCACTCAGCATGCGGGTTGAGAATCCTCCTTCAGTTTTACCTGTAGTTTTAAAGGATTTATTCACTTTCCGGTACCGGTGGAGAAAAACAAACCTGCTTCCGTCAGTATTCCAGAGAGCACAATTAACATAATGTTTTATACTTTTTTTAAGATCTTTTCCATCCAGACGCGGCAGCGCGGCAATCTCCTCCAGGCTGAATAATAATCTGTTTTCTCCTGTGTCCAGATTGACGAGCCATATACCGGAATCTTTTGGAGCCAGGTCTTTTTTATTTGGATCATTTATGCCGGAATAACCATAACCGGGACGCATGTCATTAAGCCTTCTCCAGTCGATGCTGATTCCATGTTTTCCGTCAGGGCTTACAGTATAGACAGCTCTTGGTAATGTGCATTTTTTCTTTGTTTTCATATTATATATATAACAAACATAGTGATCTCCCATCTGATCATTCCATAAGATTTCTCCTTTATGAGAAGGACGCCATTGAAGCATGCATCCCTGCTGCCAGCCCCATGCTTTTGATTCTCCTATTTTAGTCCACTTATTCTTATTTTTTAAGTCAATAATTCCAACATCTATCTTATCGTTGCCCACAGGATGAAAGCCTTCAAAATCAACCTCCATACCCAGTACATATCTGCCGGTTTCATCAAATTGAAACTTATCATAATATCCGAACCAGTGATATTTAGGGCCTTTTGTAATGGGCTTACACGGTAAAGTTTTATCTCTTTGTTTGTCAAGCTGTTTATGAAACCAGTCGTATCTTTTATTTTTCGACTTTCCTTTTTTAAAATTCTTCTTTTTTACCTTGATCCGTTTTACTCCCTCATCTGCCTGTAAACAGGGAGTTAAAGAAATGCTGAACAGTAAAATTATTATTAGTATATTCTTAAACATAAGATCTTCCCATTTTTTAAACTGATTAGTAACCCAAAGCCGGTTTTTGTAAATTCACTACCTCCGGAGATGCACCCGGAGGCACCACCAAGGAGTGGCACTCAGAAGCCTGTGGGCACTATAGCCTCTTCTCCTATTTATTTTTTCCCCTTTCCTTCTTATAATAATACAATTCTCAAAGCGAATTACCATAAAAATCTTTGATTTTAATCAGGTATAATCGAAAATCTTTTGACATATTAATAGTATTAATTATATTATTATTTATTATGAAGCCAAAATTATATTTAGATACTTCAATCCCAAGTGCTTATTATGATAATTCTAAACCAATTAGACAATTAATAACTCAAAGATGGTTTGAAAATAAATCAATTGAATTTATATTATATACCTCTGTTGTAACTATTGAAGAAGTCGATAAATTTGAAAATATTAGAAAAAGAGAGTTTATTAAGAATTTAATATTTGATTATGATATAGAAATATTAGATTTAAAACAGTCTGCAATCAATTTAGCAAATAAATATATAAAACAGGGAGCAATTCCTAAGGAAGAATTAGCCGATGCCTATCATATAGCCATTGCAACTGTAAATAAAATTGAAGCATTGGCATCATGGAACTTTGCACATATAGTAAGCTTAAATCCCATTCGAAAAATACATGAAATTAACAAAAAAAATAAATATCCAATAATCGAAATCGGTTCTTTATTACTATTTGGAGGTGAAGAATATGGGAACTTATAAAAACGATTATAATAAGAATGATGATTATATGATGTGGGAACTGCATGAAATACGACATAAATTGAGCCAGAAATTTAAAAAAATGACAGTAAAGGAAATAAATGAAGAAGGAAAAAGTATTTATAATAAATGGAAAAAAGAACGTAACAAAGTAGCTAAAGCTGTATAATATTTAAGTAATTTAAAATATATTTCAGTTCTTTGAAAATTATATATAAGGGAAGCAGCTCCTATGTGGAAATCCAACTATGGTATCACACAGACCACTTAGGGAGTACGGCACTTCTTACTGACGATACAGGTGCTGTGGTGCAGGATATCGGGTATTATCCTTATGGTGAAACAAGAACAAATTGGGGCACTGCTACGAATATTCAATACAAATTCACAGGTCAGGAATATGATCCTGAGACGGGATTGTATTATTATGTAGGAAGATATTATAATCCTCTTTTAGGAAGGTTCATAAGTGCGGATAGCTTTGTACAAGCACCGTTTATGTCACAATCATATAACAGATATACATATGTTACTTCCGATAACATATGATATATTAGCTTATATTTTATTTTACGCAACATTAAGAAATGGTTGCGGGTGCTCAGACCATCTGCCCAAGAAGAAATATTTTAATTATGGTACGAAATAAGATTCTTATCTCATTCCTATTTCAATAATTTCATTCCAAAACCAGGTTGATCTGAAATCCTAAGCTTTCCATCAACGATTTTGTAATCACCAAAATCAATATCCTCTGTGATTGTCGTCACACCTTCAATGGTCACAATATTGCCTAACCCTGCGGCGATATGGGCAATGGAATATGTTTTTATCATATCTCCCCATGCATGCGGACTGCCATAGACATTGATCTCTTTAAGTTGTGGAATCAAATTCCTCCAAAATGTGAATCCATAACTCCGTATATCAGCAAGGTAAACATTTAAAATGTTATCTTTTCCCATTTTTAGACAAAGTTTAAGATCCGGCTTGGCTTCCCCATCAGCATAATATGTCTTTGAAAAGCCATTGCCGTCCATCCATTCTCTAAGTGCCTTACCTTTTTCGTAGTTCTCTCTAAATGGTTCTTCAACCCAGAACAAAGGGACGTCACCAATTCCTTTTAAAAAATCAATGGTATCCTGTAAACTGTACTGATCATTGGAATCAACAAGAATAGCCACATCAGGAAATTCTTTATGAACCATTTTTACGACCTCAATATCCATTTGCAGGCCTTTATCGTGAGGATACCATTTTTTACTTCTACCAATTTTTACTTTTAATTGCCTGTAACCATAATCATAATCCCACTGACAATTTTTTATGATCTGGCCTATACCGGCAGGGTTGTCTTCGGGTTCTAACTCGTCAAAGTAGATCATCCCGCTATAAATAGGCGTTTCTTTTGTTCCTTTATTGCCCAGAATTTTATAAACAGGCTTGTTTAGAATAATACCCATTAAATCATGTAAAGCCAGATCGCAATACATGTTAACATCGGGCATAATCCCTTTCGAAGGAACGATAAGATCTGAAACCGGTTTTCCCTTTAGAAAAGAAAGTTTCTTTCTAACCCTCTTACGTTTCGTTAATCCCCACCCTATGGCTCCCTGGTCTGTGTATAGTTTTAAAGCATCACCTCTGTGGTGCTGTCCATGAGTCCCTTTTCTGGCGTTCTTTCCAACGAATCTGGGATAATGATAATTAAATCGAACTAACTCTACTTTTTCAATGATATGCTTTTTTAGTTCAGGATATTGCTCTGCATTTACTGATCTATCAGGAAAACCAGAGCAAGCTGTGATAAATGAACCGGCTGCTATCTGTCCGGTTTTTTTAATGAATTGTCTTCTATTCATACGTTCCTCCTTTAATATCGTAAAATTTTTATCTCATCAATAAAGTCGGCAGCCCGACTGTAAGAAACGGCCAGAATGTCGCCAGCAGCAATACTAACAGCATAGCAAAAAGAAACGGCAATAGCGGCACAATTACCTTGCCAATCTTTGTCTTGGAAATACTGCAGGCAACAAAGAGTGCAATCCCTACAGGCGGTGTACACTGCCCGATACCCAGCGCCATAACCATTATAACACCGAACTGAATCGGGTCCATACCCATCTGCCTGCTTATAGGCATCAATATCGGTACAAGTATGATCATCGCCGGCGTAAGGTCCAGAAAGGTCCCGACTGCAAGGAGTATGGACAGTATCATCAGTTTCAGTAATATAGGATTACTGGTAAGTGCCAGCATTGATCCTGCAACCTGCGCAGGAACCTGTTCTACTGTCAGCAGCCATGCGAACGGGGCTGTACCTGCAATACACAATAATACAATGCCGGTTATTTTAACCGTATCAATCATGATCTGTTTCAGTTCAACAATTGTCAGCTCCTTGTAAATCACAATACTTACCAGCAGTGACCACAGCACAGCTATAACAGCAGCCTCAGTAGGCGTAGCAATTCCCATAATAATAAAACCTACGACAAATATTACAGTCAACAGCGGAAGAACGGCTCGTCTGGAAGCCTTGAATATTTCCTTCATCCCCATCTTCTCTCCTGACGGAGGATGTTTTTGAAACCGCGCAGTCAGATGCGCGACAAGCATTAGCGCAACACCGGTACATATGCCCGGCAGAATTCCACCGAGAAAAAGTTCACCTATGGATATTCCTCCTATAACCCCCATAAGCACAAACGGTATACTTGGCGGAATAATTATTCCAATAGAACCCGCTGTTGCCTGCAGGCTTGTGGCAGACCCTTTGGAAAAACCCGTCTTAATGATCGCCGGCATCAATACTGTTCCAATGGCCGCGGTAGTTGCAGCTGTTGACCCTGATATTGCGGCAAAAAACATGCAGGCGATTACACTTACCATTGCCAGTCCGCCTCTGACATTTCCCACGAACCCGGACGCAAACCGTATCAACCGGTCCGACATACCGCCCTTGCTCATGATTCCACCCGCAAATATGAAAAAGGGTATGGCCAGGAGCGGAAAATTATTACTGATCGAAAAAAGTTTCTGCGCAATAATATCGAGGGAATATCCGCTGAACAATACCATGACAATGGATGCAGAAAGCACCATTGTAACTGATATCGGAACACCTATTAATAAAAGCACCAGTAGAATTATAAAAAGATATGCAATCATGAATTCTGCCTCTGAGGTTTCCCGGAGATGCGAATCAGTTCAATAAAATATTCAATGGACCGAATCAGCATCAGAAGACCGCCGAACGGAATAGCTGCATAAGGAAATGAGCGCGGTATTTCTGTAGCAGGAGTTACTACATGCCACCCATTTATTGTAAGCTTTGTGCCGTACCATATCACAATGCCGCAAAAAATAATTACAATAGCCGTTGTCAGAATTTTGACTATTCCGGCTACCTTCACATTGAGTTTTTCAACAAGTAATTCTATAGCAAAATGCTCATGTTTCTTGAGCGCCAATGCTGCACCTATAAAGCTCATCCAGACAAAAAGATAGGTACAGACCTCCTCTGCCCAGGAACTCGGGTCGTTAAAAAGGTAACGGCTGGCAACCTTAATTACCGCCACAACACAGATAGCGAGGAGCAGAAATATACCAAGTATTTCTTCAATATTCTTGAAAAAATATTTCGTTGATTTCACTTTTGCACCCTGATCCTTTCACAGAGTTCCTTAAACCTACTGCCGTTTTTATTGTAATATTCTTTATAAAGGCTTTCCACACGTGATGCAAAAAGCTTATGGTTCACCTCATTAAAAAGCATTCCTGCCTGCTTGAGTTTTTTAACGGCATCAGATTCACCCTTTCGCCACAACTCGCGCTGTTTGGCCTGAGTTTCTTTTCCGGCCTGACTGATTGCAGCCTTCAGATCATCCGGCAGCGATTCGTAAAACTTTCTATTGATCAAAAGAATGTCCGGAACTGCCAGATGCCTGGTCCATGCAAAATACTTGCAGCCTGTTTCATACATCTTGAATGTCAATACAGTAGGAGGATTGTTTTCCCATCCGTCCAGAACTCCTGTTTGCAAGGCGCTGTACACCTCACCCTGCCCCATTGCCACGGCAGAAGCACCCAATTTATTTATACTGTCGATCATCAGCCTGGACGGCATAACCCTGATTTTCATCCCGCTCAAATCGTCAGGCGATTTCACCGGGCCTTTCTTGGTAGTGACATTACGAGAACCAGCATCAAAGAAAGACAGGACATTGAGGTTAATTTGCTGGAGTTCTTTATCAATTATTTTACCTATTGCTCCGTCGACAACCGCATATTCATGTTTTTTATTACGGAATAAAAACGGCATGCTTAAAACATTCAGCAGCTCGGCAAATTGTGATAATGGCGCAACAGAAGAAGCAATCATCTCAATATTCCCGCCGCGGCAGCTTTCAATTGTATCAGTGGCATTACCAAGCTGGCTGTTAAGGAAGAGCCGGACATCTATCCTGCCCTGAGAAAGATTCTCTGTTTTTTTCTCAAAGAAAATGAGAGCCTGGCTTGTAGGATGGTCTGAAGGTAGAACACAGGCCAGTTTTATGACCGTCTTTCCGCTATTGCCTTTTCCGCAGCCGGCAATTAACCCTGCACAGACAATTAATATGGTGCCTAAATACAATATTCTTCTCATATTTCCTCTCCTCCTTTATTTATCTCAGATCATCAATACTGATGTGATCCATATCGTCAAAAGCCTGATTCTCACCGCCCATTCCCCAGACAAATGAGTAGTTTCCCGTTCCGCATCCTGAATGAATAGACCACATCGGCGAAATTACCGCCTCGCGGTTCTTAACCGTAATATGCCTGGTTTCATCCTGGGGCCCCATGAAATGAAAAACCGTCTCCTTATCATCCACATCAAAATACATATACACTTCCGTTCTTCGTTCATGTGTATGTGCGGGCATAGTGTTCCATACATTTCCCGGCTTTAAAGTTGTAAACCCCATAACAAGTTGACAGCTTTTTATACCGTCAGGATGGATATACTTGAAAATACTCCGTTCATTTGAATTTTTTGATGAACCGATACAAACTTCTTCAGCATCGGATTTCTTCGCATGAGTTGTAGGATAATCCGTATGCGCAGGATAACTTACCAGGTAAAACATTGTGGGATTGGATTTGTCAATGCTTTCGAATATAATATCCTTGCTTCCCCTGCCTATATATAACCCGTCAAGTTTTTCCATTTCATAAACAGTTTTGTCAACGGATATCCTGCCGCTGCTGTTTCCTACATTAATTATTCCTACCTCCCGGCGCTGGGCAAAGTAATCCGAAGCCAGTTCCTTGCCACCTTCAAGCTGAATTTTATCTTTTATTGGAACAGCCGATCCGACTATCAATCTTTCCGTCTCGCAATAAGTCAGGGAGATCTTGCCCGGCTGAAACAAATTTTCAACCAGGAATGTCTCTCTCAGTTCCTCTGTTGTCATGCGTTTATAGCGGACATTATCCGCAGTATATCTGGTTTCCATTTTCGCTCCTTTTCTTTATTCGGTTTTATGGGGATCTTGATTAACCCTAAAGGAAGATCCCTGTTGCATCCCGAGCCTTTTGGCCGAGGGGCATCCGGGCATTCAGTACTTGAAAAACAACATTAATCAAATAAAATGATAGTTTTTCAAGATGCCCTTATAATAAACCGCTTATAGATATTACGAATATCATTTAGTACTTACTTTAACAGGCGAAGCCAAACACTTTGCAAAATTTTCCAGATAAGCATCCCATGATGCAGCATCAGTAAAATCCTTGCTCCTGGCCCACCCGAATCCCGAATAATAGGTTGCAGGTTCCCCTGTCTTAGCTTTTGCAATTACAAGATGGTGACTGCCATTCTTCTTCCCAACATTTAAATCTTTCATTTCAATAATATTATCCGGATTAACAACAATCCCGAGCCCAAGCATGGAACGGCCTTTTCCCGACTTCTCCCAGTATCTCAGCCACCCGTCCTTTTTGTTGTATTTCGGTTTGCCGCGTTTTTTATGTTTAGCAATACCAATAGCATATGTGATCTCTTTTGATTTTCCCTTTATTTCAAACAGGCTGTCAAACCGGTTCAGGTTATCCCCCTTGTCCAGGGTAATCCTCTTTACTTCAGAGATCTTTTTCCCGTTAACATCCCATGGTTCAAAAGTAAGCTCAAAGATAATCCTGATCGGGCCGTTAGCTATAATCTTCCATTTTTTATAATTTTCAGAGTTATAAAGCCTGTTATTTTCCCATATCCCTGTACCGCCGCAACCTCTGGAAGTATCAACCTTGTAAGCGTCCAATCCTTCTCCGCGATCCTTATGATAGTCTCCCCCCTTATACCATGAATCCACGATCGGGTAACGGACGCGTTTTTGCCAGCAGTCAATACCACTGCTGATTAATCCGCCTTTCTTACCACTGGCCTTCATCTTTTGGAGTTCCGGGCCGTACATACGGAACGCAATCCGGTCGTTTTCCCATGCAAAATCATCATACCGGACGGGTACAAACACAGCATAAGCTCTGGGTTTTTTCGGATCACTCTCTTTTTTTACTGAACCTTTGAAAATTAGAAACTTCTTTTCTTCCCCTGAACCAAATCCGGACTGGAATATCAATTCATCAAAGGTCCCGTCAGAATCATTATCAACAGCCTGTGATTCCAGAACCTTTCCGGTTTTTTTATCTTTAACCTGGACCTGGCCCGGCTTAACAGTTCCAAGCTTGTTTTTGACATCTGCCCACTTTACAGAAATAGTTTCAACAGGACGGGAGATTTCCAGCCTATTTTGTGCAGAAACAATGATCTCTTTATCCTGTGAAAAACAAAGATCACATAAGATAACTGAACCAATAATAAAAATCAGTAAAGACAAATAAACTAACCAAAAATTTTTCATTATTAATAACCTCCTGGTTTAAATTTTATCAGTCTGATTCTAGCTCGGATCTTCTTTTATCTACTGATAAGTAACCCAAGGCCCAAGGCCGGTTTTCGCAAATTCACCACCAAGGAGTGGCACTATAGCCTCTTCTCCTGTTTATTTCCCCCTTTCCTTCTTATAATAATACCATTCTCAAATAAAATTTCCATAAAATTATTTCCAGCTATATATCAATTATTAGTCTAAGTAATATAGCTGGATATGCCCAGTTATATTACATTATTAACAGAGGTTATATAACTGGATATGTCCAGCTATATGTCAATTATTAAATAATGTAATATAGCTGGAAGAGATTTTTGATTAAAATATTATAGAATGAATGTACAGATTGTAAAAAATCGTTCTTTTCAAATTCAATACACGCACTTATCCCGGGGAGTGAAGATCGCTTCCGATAATATTCATTATGATACCTTATATTTAAGTTAGATAAATTAATCCCTTTTACGCAGATTTTTTAAAGCCCGTCATAAACATCTTTCCTGTGCCTGACTCTTAAGATGAGCACTCTTACTTCTTCTTTATATATCTCATATACAATTCTATAATCGGAGAATCGAAATGAATATAGCCCTTTATACGGGCCTGTAAGCTGTTTACCCAAATAAGGGTCTTTTGCTATCTTCTTTTCAATTATATCAAAAGCCCTTCTCAACGCAGGTTTATCCATTTTTTTCAATTCTCTTAAGCATCTCTTTTCGATTTCAACGCTGTACATGTAAATTATATACCCAGCTCTTTTTTGGCCTTATTCAGTGTCACAGGGGCCCCGCCTTTCCTGGAAAGCGCAATATCATAATCCTGGATTTCTTCAAAATACTCCTTCAAGGCACGGTTCACATAATAACTTTTCTTCCTGTGAGTCTCTCTGGACAGTTTTTCAAGTTTTTCTGCTATCTTTTCATCAACAGTTGTGCTTAATATTTTTGTTGCCATAATTACTCCAAAATTATATTTATATGATAAATATAATTTATTATATTCACCTGTCAATAAAAATATTAATATTAATGCACCAGCCTGTGATTTCTTTCATGATTTATTCTCACTGAGATTCAAGATCATATCTCCCAGCCTTTACGGCGGGGGCGCCTGACCCATTCATTGGCTTTTTTATGATTAATCACTTTCATATTCAGACTGTCCCACTTGAGCTTTTTGCCCGGGAATTGTTTTGCAAGGTTGCCAAGGAGCGCAAATTCTGTGAGCGGCCCGGAGTAGCTGAAGTCTGCGTCAGCTTTTTTGCCTTTTTTAACAGCATCTATCCAGTCCCTTACAATTCCCCTTTTTATTCTTAACAGGGTTTTTTTTGGCCTCTTATATGCTTTCATAGCTGACTCAGGTATAAGCCGGGGACTGTCGCCGTATACACCTGCCCATATCATTCCTTTGTCACCCTTAAAGATTGACCCGCCCTCTTTAGGGAATTCGCGTCCCGGTTCCAGTGATTTTGGACGCGGGGGTTCCTGTCCCTCGTACCAGTTAATTGTTACAGGCGGGAGATCTCCGCGTTTTGGGAATTTAAATATGACCTTGGCTTTATCAGGATGAACTTCGCTGTTTCCTCCGACAATACCTGATCCTTCTACAGAGGTTGGGAAGCCCAGGTTGAGTGCAGTGTAAACAGGGTCAAGCGTGTGCGCACCCCTGTCGCCCATCATGCCGCAGCCAAAGTCCCACCAGCAGCGCCATGTACGAGGATGGTAACATCGGTGATATGGCCGCATTGGTGCAGGGCCTATCCAGTTTTCCCAGTCAACTCCTTTGGGGAGGGGCTGTGCTTTCTTCGGGCGTTCCTGGAGTATGGAGCTCCAGGATGCATGTCCCGGAGGCGAGTACATCAGACTGCACCATGCATCGACCTCGCGAACCGTACCAATGGCTCCGTCTTGGATCCATTCTGTTATGAGGCGGATACCTTCGCCTGCATGCCCCTGTATTCCCATCTGAGTGACAACATCATATTTCTTTGCGGCCCTGGCAATGATGCGCGCTTCTGAAATGTCGTGCGTGAGCGGTTTCTGGCAGAATACATGTTTGCCTGCCTTCATTGCAGCCATGGTAATGCACGCGTGTGTATGGTCGGGGGTTGCGATCAGGACTGCATCTATATCTTTCTGTTTATCAAACATAACTCTATAATCCTTATAGAGCTTTGCATCAGGATACTTTTTAATCGTTTTCCCGGCGTACTTGTGGTCAACATCACAGAGCGCTACAATATTTTCCCTCTTGCATTCATTAAGATTCGAACGGCCCATTCCTCCAATACCTATGCCGGCAATGTTGATCTTGCTGCTTGGGGCATGAGGGCCGCCGAGTATATGGGACGGCACGATCACAGGAAAGGCCAGGGCAGATATTGCTGTCCCTGTCTTAATAAATTCTTCACGAGTCATATTTTTTTTCATTTTTTTCCCCTTTACCAATTAGTCTAATAGTCCGGGAGTTCAAGAGTCTAAGAGTAAAAATTTCTTTCATATTTTTTCATACTTTATTTGACACTACCTTGTATTCTATGGGCTTGCATAGCGCATGCAGGTTCGCTGGAGGCGTTCCTGCAGGTATTTCGCATCCTGCATTTACCATAAACGGATTGCCGACTTTTTTATAAGTTTCGATCATATTATTTCTGACAGATTCAGGTGTACCATTTAATATTCCTGCGACAGGGTCAATATTGCCTGCGATGGTGATTTTTTGGCCAAGTTCATTGCGCACATCAAGCGGATCAACCATGTGA
>SDBV01009651.1_pt1 | contig 12786 bp, 6 predicted proteins | sample 2277081 | NCBI WGS metagenome assembly SDBV01 (sample SAMN10402039, study PRJNA504765) | marine sediment metagenome | isolation source: marine sediment core GS10_PC15, 223 cmbsf | place: Arctic Ocean: Southern Knipovich Ridge | collected 2010
TGCTGGCGAGATATGATCTCCTTGGCCTACTGGCCGCCCCTAAGGGGTAAAATGCCTGACTCTTCTTCCGTCTTCGTCAAGACTTCGACGCGACAGGTAGTCTTATATATTATACACTATATACGTAACAAGTCAAATTTATTTTATAAAAATCTAACAATTTTTATAAAAGTTCATGGTTCATGGTGGATAGTTCATTGTTAAGGAGCCGCACCACCTTGGGCGTAAACTAAGACGTAAACTTGCGCGGGGCTATTTAAAGAGGTCTGGAGATCCTTCGTTGCACTCAGAACAGGCAAAAAAATGCCTGAAAAGCATGAAAAAAGCGAAAAAAAGGCGGAAAAGTGCTTGTTAAGAAGATAAAAGCAACGAATTTATCCACTGATCGCGCTGATTTTCACAGATTTTTTAAAAATAGTTCCTTCGGCTACCCTCAGGACGACCTTTGGTCGCTTTTTTGGTTGTGTTTCTTGGGAATGCGTGGTAGAGTTGGTAACGGACATTTCAAATCACAGCAGAAAAGAAGCCTCTTGAAAAATGATTTAAAATGCTTATAATGAGGCTATCAATTGCACTTAGGTTCCATGGACGGAAGGAAGTTTTGTAATATGGCTTTTTCAAACTCTTTGTTTTCAGAAATATCAACTAATTCCTTGAAGCCTCTTGTCAAGTGGGCTGGTGGGAAAACTCAATTACTGACTCAACTCAAAAAAGTGTTGCCAGCAGATTTCAACAGATACAGTGAGGCGTTTGTCGAAGGATTTAGCTGAAATTACGTTGAAGAGATGATGGTTACAATAGGAGCAATTAAGGAGATTCAAGAATAGATGCTATTGACTTTTCGGAATGAATTGGGAGTCAGTTATAAGAGCGCATCACAGCGTGCGCGTATATTAACAGAGGATTGGGCACTTAGGAATATGTATTGTCCCGCATGCGTTTCAAATCGCTTGAGGAGTACGAAAAATAATACCGAGGCGGTAGACTTTCAGTGTATTGGGTGTGATGCAGAGTATCAACTCAAAGCTACTAGTAAGCCGATTGGGAGAAAAATTGTAGACGCTGGATATGATGCAATGATGCGTGCGATAAGGGAGGACAGGTTGCCGCATTTTCTGTTTTTAAGCTATGATAATATTCTGGCAAGAGTAAACGACTTGATGATGGTACCTAGTTTTTGCTTATCCGCATCGGCGATAGAAGCAAGGAAACCTTTGGGTGCGAATGCAAGACGTGCTGGATGGGTTGGATGCAATATTATCCTTGATTCGGTTCCGACGGATGGGCGCATAAGGGTAGTTCAGCACGGGCGTGTGTTTGGAAAAGAAGTGGTCAGAAGAAGTTTCCATGAAGTCGAGGCACTAAGGGAATTGTCAGTAAAGTCACGTGGATGGACGCTTGATGTTTTGACATTACTTCAATCACTAAAAAAGGACGCTTTCACTCTAAAAAAAGTTTATTCTTTTGAAAAGACTCTTTCTGAAATGCACCCCGAAAATCGTAATGTAAAGCCGAAAATCAGACAACAACTACAAGTACTGAGAGATTTAGGTTACATTGATTTCTTAGGTAGAGGCTTTTATAAATGGAAAAAATAAGAAAGAATATAAGACATGCGCCATATAAAATAGGTGGTTTTGTAAAAATCGTTTTTGCGACTGACGAAACGTTTGATCATAAATTTTTAGGCAATGTCGGAAAGATTATTTATTACGATTATTCCTGTGGTTGCGGCCAATCTTTTCCTGATGACCCGATGATCGGAGTAAGATTCAAAAACAAAGAGATTGGGGAATTTTGGAAGGAGGAAATACATGGTCAAAGGTGAACTTACCCCCAAAGGTGGGGAAATACTGATTTATCAGGCTGAAGGGGGGCAGACTAAGATAGAAGTCAAACTGGAAGGCGAGACTTTGTGGCTATCTCAAGCAGATTTGTCAGAACTTTACCAGACAACAAAACAAAATATAAGTCTTCATATCCAAAACATTTATGAAGAAGGTGAGTTGGACGATGTTTCAACTGTCAAGGAATACTTGACAGTTCAACCCGAGGGCGGGCGGCAGGTGAATCGTCAGGTAAAGCACTATAATCTTGATATGATAATTTCTGTGGGGTATCGAATAAAATCCCATATTGCTACAAATTTCAGGCGTTGGGCTACCGCGCAACTAAGGGAATATATCGTTAAAGGGTTTGTGCTTAATGATGAGAGATTGAAAAACCCGGACCATCCATTTGACTATTTTGATGAGTTGCTCCGCCGGATACAGGATATCAGAACATCGGAGCGACGTTTCTATCAGAAGATAACAGATATTTATGCTACCAGCGCTGATTATGACCCGACCAATGAAATAAGCCTTACATTTTTCAAAACGGTACAGAATAAAATGCACTGGGCAATAACAGGTATGACGGCAGCTGAAATTGTTCATGTTCGGGCCAATGCAAGTAAGCCGAATATGGGGCTTACGAACTGGCGAGGTGAAAAAGTTCGCAAAGGCGATATAGTTATTGCTAAAAATTATCTCGAGAGTGACGAACTTTCATCTCTGAATAATTTGGTCGAGCAGTATTTAATCTTTGCCGAAGGTCAGGCAATGCGACGGGTTAAAATGTATATGAAAAACTGGGTTGAGAAGTTAAACGGTTTTCTCAGTTTGAATGACAGGGACATATTAAAAGACGCAGGCCGAATATCTCACGACGTGGCTAAAAAACAGGCAGAAACCCAATACGACAAGTTTAATAAAAAACGAATTGAGTGGATGGATAAGCAGGACAGTGATTTTGATAAAACGGTCAAAGAAATAGAATCTGAAAAAAAACGCATGGAAGGCAAGGAAAACGGTAGTTGAAATTCTTGGTTTTTTAAAAAAAGTCGGCGTTAATGAATATAGGAAAATTGCTCAAAGAACAGCCCAAGCAAACACAATAATCCAATATGAAGTGAGTCAGGCCAAAAAAGATAGAGCTAATTCAGCACATGAAAAACTTGTTAATCTTGTCGCGGATAGAATTAAAAGAGCCAATTCTATTCCTAAGAGTAATCCGCTTGTAGATTTGGCAGCTAGAGTAGGAACTGAAAGATATATCTTTGAGATGAAATCGACAACTGATGGCAATGCAAGAAGCCAAATTAGACGTGGCGTTTCACAGTTATATGAATATCGATATCTACAAAATTTACCTGATGCTAAATTAGTTCTTGTGATAGAAAATCCTTTGTCTAGCAATCTAGACTGGTACAAAGATTATTTATTTAAGGACCGAGAGATACTGATGATATGGGATGGTGATAACAAACTTCATTGCCCAAGTATAGTCAAGAAGTCATTGTATTTCTTGTTTTAATAGGCCTTTCGGCTGCCCCGTTTGGCTACCCCATTCGGCTGCGCTCAGGGTTTCTCTTCGCTCAAGCTATTTCAGGGCTAAAGGCTATTTCGCAATGACGTGGGAGAGGGCATTTTTTTCCGTTGGGTGGGGCATGGGTCCGATCACGTTGTGATCTGAGAGAGTAGACAGGAGTAAGGCGAAAGTAGAGGTGTAAAACAGGTGTCTGCCATTTTTTTAGGCCCTCAAAGTGTCGGCCATCGGTTTAGCCCCTCGGTCGGAAAAAGATTTTGACTTTTGATTTTTTTGGGGTATAGTTATTACCGTTCGCCAGGGGTGGTTCAATTGTAAGAACGAGCCTGAGATGATACCCTTCGAACCTGATCAGGATAGCTGACAAATACGGTTTACCTGCGTAGGGAAGCGATTACAATTAATAGTTGGTATAATATTTGTTATCGCTTCATAATTAATGAAGCGTTTTTTTTGGAGTCACAAATGCCAACTCAACTTCAAATAGCCCGCAGCGGGCAAATAACCGATACCGTCAAATGTGTCGCCCAGCGTGAAAATATCCCCGCTAAGGTCATAAATACCGAACTTGCTGCCGGCCGTCTTGTCATTCCAGCCAACAAAATTCACCTTGCAAACAACCTTGTCCCGGCTGCTGTCGGTAGAAAAGTTTCAGTTAAGATCAATGCTAACATCGGTTTAAGCACACTTAGCTCTTCTTTAGACGATGAATTGATAAAGATGAAAACCGCCATCGAACTTGGCGCCGATGCCATCATGGACCTTAGTACAGGCGGTGATCTGGACCATATTCGCCAAACACTTCTTTCGCAATGTCCGGTCCCATTCGGCACTGTTCCTTTATATGAGACCATAGCCGACAGAAATGTCGAAGATATAGATACCAAGGCGATCCTTGATGTACTTGTAAAGCAGGGCGAACAGGGCGTGGACTTTTTTACGATCCATTGCGGCCTTCTAAAAGAACACCTGCCCCTTGTCAGCAACAGGGTTTGCGGCATAGTCAGCAAGGGCGGTGCGCTGCTTGCCAAATGGATGCTGCATCACAACAAGCAAAATCCGATGTACGATCTGTTCGATGAGATCTGCGATATAATGATCGAATATGACGTATGCATCTCTCTTGGTGACGGCCTGCGTCCCGGATGCATTGCCGATGCAACCGATGAAGCACAAATCGCAGAACTCCGTACTATAGGCGAGCTTACCTCGCGTGCGCAGGAAAAAGGGTGCCAGGTAATTGTCGAAGGTCCGGGCCATGTTCCATACGACCAGATCGAATATAATATGAAGCTCCAGCAGGAAATATGCAACGATGCTCCGTTCTACGTTCTTGGTCCGCTTGTAACTGATATCGCACCGGGGTATGACCATATTACATCTGCTATCGGCGGTACGGCTGCGGCATATCACGGTGCATCCTTTCTCTGCTACGTCACTCCTCGTGAGCATCTTGGTCTGCCTACCGTCGACGATGTTCGTCGCGGCGTTATCGCTACAAAGATCGCCGCTCACGCAGCAGATATCGCGCGAGGTTTTGCCGGGGCATCGGATCGTGACAAACGTATCAGTGTTGCTCGTGCCAATCTCGACTGGCACAATCATCTCAATGAAGCAATGGACAGTGAAGTTGCCCGGCAGATGCACGATGAGGCTTGTGCGAAGAGCAGTACTCCTGAGAGCGCTGATGGCGATTACTGTACGATGTGCGGGCGTAACTGGTGCAGCGTACGAATCAATAAAGAACTAAAAGAAAAAGCCCAATAGCATTGCCATGAGCTATTTAACAGCTTCTATGAATTGCTGCGGAATTTTTTATGTAGTTTTTTGCAAATATCTCTTTTTTCGTTGATATTTGGACAGCATTTCGCTATAATGGGCACTGCTGTTACACGTTTATTAGCCTAAAAATAAGGCTTTGATGTATGTTAACCCTTCCTAAATAAGCAGAAAGCGAGTGATGATGAATTATTCTAACACAAAAAGTGCACGAGTTTTGACATTTCTTATTATTGTTATGTTTGCGGGCAGTTTGACGGCTGCGGATATCGATGTTGATGGAGTATACGAGACAGGCGTTTATACGGATTTTGCCGAGTTTACGGTAAACACTGAAGCGGGTTACACTTATGACGTTGTGACCTTAAACGACGATCCAATTGCGGTCGACACACTGATCGTACTTGACTATGCGGAATATTTTCTGCTTTATGTCCACAGGATCAACGATACTACACTTGCTGAAGACAGCTTGACGATCCAATTCATTATCCGTGATTCGGAGCGGCTGTTTTCTGAAGTCGGATTGCCTGCTTTTACGCCGTACCCGCCTATCGATTCGGCAGCAGCGGAATATATTGGGGCAACGCTCAACATCGTTACTCCTGCGAATTACCCAATGGGTCTTGAGATCCCGGTTGCTGCCAGAGTAAACGACCCAAACGAAATGCGCGTCGGTGTTATCGGTAATGTTACCGCGGCTGGTTTTGAAGGCTATCCACTGAAACTTTTGCGAGGGGTGGGGCATGTGTTCCTGCCGGCTGAGACTGTTTCGGGAACAGTAAACTACAACGCTACTATCCATTCGCTATCGACGCCGAAGACAATAAACATCGAAGCATCAACAACATGGCAAACAAAGTCGGGGACTATCAACAGCAATACCGATTGGGGAACAAATGCAAGAATTCATATTGACGGGCAGCTTACCGTAGAAGTCGGTTCGAGATTAACGATTGGTGAGGGCAGTGTTATAAAGGTTGACCCTGACCTTGAGATCAGGGTCGACGGTTCTATTGTTGTTAATGGGACAAATGCTAATCCTGTTACCTTTACTACGGATGACAGGAACGTTCCATGGGGCGGTTTCTTGTTCCCTTCGGACGATCCTGCCTTTCTCTATGAGGGCGAGTTTAACGGAACGATCATGACCGCCAGCGGTGCTGATCCCAGTTGGGATGAGCCCGATAGCCAAAGCGTAGGCAGGCACAAGAAACAACAGCCATTGATCTATCTTTACGGTGGTGCCAATGTGAAGCTGACAGATTGTTATCTCATCGATCATCATGGCACCGCAGGGGCCAGCAAAAACTCGACGCTTACGATGACGCGATGCCTGGTACAACAGTTTGTAACTGTCGGCCAGTATAACAACGGTTCGGTTAACTTTAACGATTGTGCACTTATCGAATTTCCGGCATGGGATGCACCGTTTGTAGACCTCGATAATGACGGGCTCTACATGACCGGCGGGGATCATTATTTTACCAATACGATCATCGGATGGGCCCTTGACGACGGCCTGGACGCAGGCACAGGGATCGGCGGAAGTGTAACGGTCAGCGGCTGTTGGTTTGAGTCATCCTATCACGAAGCTATGGCATGGTCCACTAATAATCCACCGACGCGGGTTATCGGTGTAACCGATACTGTCACAATGAATTGCGGGCAAGGGATCGAAGCCGGATTTGGCGAGCCGATAGTGACCGCCGTGCACTGCTTTAGCACCGGCAATGCGGTAGGTGTACGTTTTGGCGATAATTACGGCTGGGATTATAACGGTTTTTTGAATGTTAGCGAATCACTGCTGCTGTATAACCTGCGAGATGTATGGGGATTTGACCGGAAATACTGGGACATTGCTACAGATAAAATGTCTATACTCAATAACTATCTGAGCATACCGAACTCAAACTTCCCAACGAACAACACTCTGTGGGATCCGATCTCTGATCCTAACCAGATTAGTGAGCTTATGCCGTTTTTGACGACGCCGGCTACGAGGGTCGGTATCGGTTTGGGAACTTATCAGGATACCGTTGATAAACCTGATCTTCCCGGCAACGGGATCGGCAGCAGCGGGGTAGGCGTTCGTCTTAGCACGTTTACAACCAATATCGTCTCTATTAATTACACCATCGAGACAGAGGGCAGTCCTTATGACAGCGGCACGCTTCAATTTGCTCCGGGCCAAACGGTTTGCGAAATTCCGTTTACACCTCCGGCTATGAAAACCTCTCAGGAGTTTGATGTAAGCATCAGTTCCCCTGTCAACGCAGATATAACCGGCTTCCAGCAGATAACCGTCACTGTCCCTGCTCTTCGTTATATAGTTGAAAAGGATCTTATCGATGTCGGTGACGATTGGCTATATCGTAAAGGAACCAGTGAGCCTCCGAGCGACTGGAACGAGCTTGGGTTTACGCCTGACGGGAGTTGGCTTGAAAATGGTACTACGCCTATTGGTTACGAAACAAGCTCCGGTTACGAGATGTGCATTGAAACGAATTTAATTGATATGAAAAAGACTGGTTCGCAAGATGGTTATTGGAGTGTTTACGCACGCAAGACGTTCGACCTCGATGACCCCTCGGGAATAACGGAGCTTGTCCTGCACATTGAAGCTGATGATGGGTATGTCGCGTATATCAATGGCGTTGAGATACACAGCTTTAAACTAGACACTCGTCCGGCGACATATAACACGCCGGCGAGTGACCATGAATCCGTTTGCGGCGATAATCCACCTCGCTACAATATTAGCGAATTCGTATCTTTATTCGATCTTAATCTTGTTGCCGGAACGAATGTGCTGGCAATACAGATTCACAACCAGAGGCTCAACAGCAGTGATTTCCTTTTCATTCCGGCGTTGTCAACAATAGGCGATCCCTCTCCCGGTGATGCCGAACCTGACGGGGATATCGATATTGACGACCTGAGAGCAATGGCTGTCAGTTGGCTGGCCAACTCAGGTGATGTAAACTACGATCTGTATTGTGATATTGACGATGTGCCAGGCGATGGTACGGTCAACATGCCTGACTTCCAGGTGCTGGCAGAGAGTTGGTAGGCAGGACTTTAAGAATTAATAATTATGTTTTTTTTACAATAGACTAAGAACTACAGTGGAGATCAATGATGTCTGACCCGGTAAAGTTCATTCTAATGACGTTTGTTTTCTGCATGCCTTTGGCGGGTTTGACGATGGCGGTGGATTGTCCTGTCGGCGATCTGCACGCGGATTGTAAGATCGATGTCCAGGATCTTTTACTATTCGTCCAGCAGTGGCTGGATGGTCCCTGCTCAGGTTCATCATGTGCCGATCTTACAGAAGGTAACGGAGTAAACAATCCGGACTTTGCGATATTGGCAAGTAACTGGCAGCAGCAGGAGTTTCCATTAGTCATAAATGAGTTTATGGCCAAGAACGATTCCTTTGTTCAGGATCCTACAGGTGATAATGACGACTGGATCGAGATATATAATTACTCGGGCGCTTCGGTGGATATTGCAGGCATGTACATTACCGATGACCCAACCGATCCCTTAAAGGACTGGTGGCAGATACCTTTTGGATATTCCGAACAGACCACAATACCCACACAGGGTTTTCTCGTAATATGGGCAGACAATGATCACCTTACCGAAGGCCCTCTTCATGTTGACTTTGCACTACGTGCCGGTGGTGATACCATTTCTCTGTTCGATCCTGAAAAGGTAATTGTTGACGAGATAACATACGGCGCAGCGCAGGGTTTGCCAGATGAATCGTATGGCCGGTTTCCCGATGGGGCGGTAACCTGGCAGACTTTTACGGCTGCGACAACAGCCCCAAGTCCGGGGCAAAGCAACGGCAGCCCAATCATTGATATCGTCATCACCGAAATAATGTATCACCCTGATAGGACACCGACTAATGATTTCGAAGAATATATCGAGCTTTACAATAACGGCGCCGCTCTGGTCAACCTTACCGGATGGCAGTTCAGCGAGGGAGTGGATTATACCTTCGGCAATGTGACCGTCAACTCCGGGCAGTACCTTGTGGTAGCTGCCGATGTGTCCGCCTTTACGGCAAAGTATCCGTCAGTTACAAATGTCATCGGAGGATGGGATGGCAAGCTCAGCAACAAGGGCGAAAGGATAGAGCTTATTGGCAACACTGGCATATTGATTGATGAAGTTCGCTATGCTGACGAGGGAGACTGGTCAACAAGACTGCTCGGGTCACCCAGTGCCAGTAATCGCGGATGGGAATGGAGCGACGATCATGACGGCGACGGATATTCGCTTGAGCTTATTAACATGAACCTGTCCAACGATTACGGCCAGAACTGGAGAGCTTCGGAAACGCTTAACGGAACACCAGGAGTTGCCAACTTTTTAGTTCCTGTGTCAAACATCGCACCGGTAATACGCAATGTAAAACACAAACCGGTGATTCCAAACTCGACCGACATCGTAACGATCGAAGCCGATATTGTTGACGAACTAACCACCGGCCACACCATAACGCTTTACTATAGACTCGACACCTCGACATATTCATTAAACACATATCCGCCATTCAGCGGAACCTATACAACGGTTACAATGCTTGACGATGGCGCCGGTGCCGATCTGGTTGCAGGCGACGGCGAATACACCGCACAGATACCTGCCCATCCCGATGAATCCGTTATCGAATTCTTCATCGAGGCATCGGACAGTTCCGCAAACTCAAGAACATACCCGGCCCCGAGTGATGTTTTCGGATCGCCCGAGCAGGTAACAAACCTGCTGTATCAGGTTAACAATAGCTACGATGCAACGGCTGCATGGACACCCGGCGCAAGACCGATATATTACTTGATAATGACAAACTCAGAAAACCTGCGACTTAAAAGGATTGGTAACGGTAACGAGGAAGTAAGGTACACCGGAAGCAACGCAGAAATGAACACAACATTCATCAGCGTCGACGGCGTCGACATCAAGACACGCTACAATATCGGTATACGCAACAGGGGAACATCAACACGCAAAGGTCCGCCGAATAACTATCGCGTTAACTTCAGAAATGACGATGACTGGAAGGACCTGACACAAATAAATGTCAACTATTCATATTCATATTCACAGGTAATAGGAAACGTCATCTTCAAAATGGCGGGGCTTGCAGGACCAGATGCAGTGCTTGCCGAGGTAAGGGTAAACGCCGAGAACATCGCATCGCCAGGCTTGCGGATGTACGGCTCATACGCTCATGTCGAATCGTTTGACGGAGATTTCGTTGACAACCACTTCCCGGATGACAATAACGGAAACCTTTACAAAGCCGCAAAGCATTGTCCAAGCTGCCCACGAGATTCAAATTGGGTCGCAGGCCTATATTACGAAGGAACGAGCCCTGCTGCTTACAATGCTGCCGGATATTACAAGGAAACCAACGAAGAATATAACGACTGGAGCGACCTGATCAACTTAACCAACATACTTGAAAATGAACCGGATGCGACATATGCCGCACAAGTCGAAACCGTAGCAGATGTTGACCAGTGGCTAAGGTGGTTTGCTGTAAACAACCTTATAGGTAACAACGAATCAAGCTTAGGAAACGGCAAAGGGGACGACTACAGGATGTACTTCGGCGTCATTGACACCAGGGTAAAGCTTATAGTTCACGATATGGACACCGTACTTGGACTGGGCGACAGCCCCAACGGAACCGATGACGACATCTTCAGAGCTGCCGATTCGTTCCATCTGCCGGTTATCGACCGATTCCTAAGGAACGAAGCCTTCGCTCCAAGATACTACGCTGCCGTTAAAGAGGTTGCGCAAACGATCTTTTCTCCCGAACAGTTCGATCCTGTTGTTGAAAAGGTACTGGGCGGTTTTCTGCCGCCGGGCGTGATCTACAGAATTAAGCAATTCGCTGTCAGCCGTGTTGCCAACGTACTCAGTCAAATTCCGACGGAACTGACGGCAACCAGCACACTTCCGATGTCTGGAGCTCTTTATCAAACGACCGCCAACTCGGGAACACTCTCCGGATCGTGTGATGCCATAAGAACGCGTGCTGTTACCGTTAACGGCTACGACGCAGTATGGAGTGCTATAGGCGCAGCGTGGACCTTTGACATAGCCGGTTCAGGTCTAACCCTGAACCCAGGGATCAATCGACTGAAAGTGCAAAGTTATGACAACTCAGCCGCAACAGGAGATGATTTTGCACATGAATTCATCGACATCTGGTACGATACAGGAACACCTACAATATTTGCCGGCGGCACACTGGGATCCAATACGACCTTTAATCTGGCTTCAAGCCCATGGAACGTTACCGGCTCGATCACAGTTCCGGCAGGCATTACACTTACCATCGAACCGGGTGCTTCGGTTTACTTCAACGCCGGAGTCACCATTATCGTTAACGGGCGCATGGTCGCCGAGGGAACAGAATACCAGAGGATCAGGCTTTCAAGAGTTCCCGGAACTGCAACAAGCTGGAACGGACTGCTATTTATAAACACTCTCGAAGACAGCAGGCTAAGCTACATCGACATGGACTACGGAGACGCAAGAGGCGACTCGATATACGTCTCATACGGACAGCTTTTAATCGATAATATGGCATGGCCAAACTCTACAAAACGCGCACTTGAGCTCGTGCATCCGTCACTAAAAGTACAAAACAGCGTTTTCCACGGTATCGACGGAGAAGTCATATACGGCACTGATATCACAGGTAGTGAATACTTCATACTCGACAATAACCTCTTCCTTCGCGGACACACCAGCGGGGACATCGTAGAGTTCATGGGTGCAGACAGACCCGGCCCCGTTTTCCAGATAATGAACAACATCTTCATGGGCGGACCCGATGACGGTGTCGACCTCGACGGAACAGACGCCCACATTGAAGGTAACATCTTCATGGACTTCCATAAGGAAACCACAAGAGCAACGACTTCAAACGGTATCGCAACCAGCCTGCCGGAAACAGGATCGCCTGACCCTACAGAGGCAACGATCGTGCGAAACATCTTCCTTGCCAACGATCACGGCATCGTTCTGAAAGAAGAAGCTTCTGCAACCATTGAAAATAATGTCTTTGTTGATATGGGCATCGCTGCGATACAGTTCTATGAAGTTGGCGGAACCTCTGTTGACGGTCCGGCGACAGGCGCTGATATCGACGGCAACATTTTCTTTGACAATGCTACCCATTTCCAACACCAGTTTTCGCCAGATCTGGGACAGTGGCCCGATCCGGCGATTACGGTAAACAACTCGATCATCGATCCCAATATGCATTATCTTGGCGCAGGCAATATCGGTGTCGATCCGTCATTTGTTGACAACGTCGAAGATTTTCACTTAACGCCGAAATCCGCAGGTGTCGGCACCGGTCCGAATGCCCGTGACATGGGAGCCTTCCCGATAGCAGGAGCGACGATTTCCGGTGAGCCCGGGGCGATTACCCATCTAACCACTGCAACGCTTACCGTCGATGGACCGGGGATCAGTCATTATCAATACCGTCTCAAAGACAATGGCGTTTGGAGCGGCGGCTGGTCCACGGAATCTACAACCGATACACCGGTTACTTTAGCCGGGCTTCAGAATGGCCACAGCTATACCGTTTATACC